>Ga0116231_10002366_pt1 | contig 39415 bp, 32 predicted proteins | sample S1TSphgellanicum_2_FD_89695 | JGI IMG/M metagenome (GOLD analysis project Ga0116231, IMG submission 89695) | Host-associated microbial communities from peat moss isolated from Minnesota, USA - S1T2_Fd - Sphagnum magellanicum MG | ecosystem: Host-associated > Plants > Peat moss > Unclassified...
AATTATAAATATATAAAAAAATATATATTATATATATATATATATATATATATATATATATATATATATATATATATATATATATATATATATATATATATAAATTTAAAATTATCATTTCATTGAAGAAAAGTTTTAGAAATGTCACAATGTTTACATTGTTTGAACTTTTGGTTAAAAACATAAATTTGAAACGTGTTTGAGGTTTTTAAAAAATAATTAAAAAAGATACCTTGGATGGAATTTTATCTATTTTTAATTAAATAATTAATTGAAGAAGTATAACTTAATTATGAGAATTTGGAGGTTAAGAACATGATTATAAGAAGGGCCACTGAAATTAAGGACATACATTTATAATAGATCTCACTATTTTTACTCCAATGAACATTTAAAGTCGTATACTTTGGCATGCAATGTATAAACACCAATGAATAATGAAAATAAATGAATGAATAAAAACATATATTTTACAAGAAGATCAAAAAATATTATTTGATCAATTTTACTAGTTTTACTTTTCTTAGAAATGGTTATTAGTGGGTTCACCCAATGATGCTTATGTCCCCCAAACTTAGATTAAATCAAGGTCTTTGAGTCCAAATTTAATATTCTTTAAGTTTAATTAATTTGGCTAGGTTTTCTAGTCTAAACGATAACATGCTAAAATGCTCCTTTTGCAACTTCGGGGAGCTTCAAGAGGGAAACATCCTCCCTATGTTTGTTCGATGTACTCAAAGATCAAAGAGCAAACCACTGCTACAACTTTGAAGATGACACATTTTTAGTTTGAGTAGATCATGCCAAGGCCAATAAGGCACGCCTCCTACACACTGCTCACAAGTTCCATGACAATATGTCCAAAGTTTTATTATGTGACCTTCATAAAAAAAAATAGAAGATGTGAATCTTTAAGCCCAATGGTAATTCTTTTGAAACAAAAACATTCCATCACTAAAAGATATGTAAGTAACAAAGGGCATATATATAATTTCATTGTTAGATTTATGTATTTGAATATTATAAAATTTTCTCAAGTTAGGAATGTTAAATGTTTTTGAAATAAAAAACTATATATATTTTTCAACTGAGGTTGTTAATCAAATGACCATATGAATAAATTTCGAAACAAAATCTTCAACTCAAGATATTTAGCTAATCAAGTAAATATAGATGTGCCATTGAAGGGTGTTAACCACACTTTGTCATATCATCATTTTGTTTGACCTTCATCTTTGTGTTTAGTTTGACATGACAAATTTTTTCCTTTTTTTATTTAATTAAATTACACGTGTAACTTCAACCTTTTTGCCCAATGCTTTCCTCGTCTTCATATGTTCTAATGTAAATAGAAAATCAATTCTACCATGTAAATTGAAGTTGAACAAGTATATTTATAATTTTACACTAAGTATTTATGAAGCAAATTGCATTCACTTTGAAGGCAATTTTCATAACTATTGAAAATTAAATTATTCAATATTGATAAAAAAATCAATTATATTTGTACATAAATGATTGAAATGACATATATTTTGAGATATGTCAAATTGAACTATATAAACCATATGAAGAATGAGATGATTTTTCAAGGTTCATGAATACACATTAGTGGCTTCATTTATAATTGATTGAATTTCAATTTCAATCCAATTTTAATGAACATTCACGATACTTATTCTATGAATGAAATCCATAGTTTTAGTCATATGTTTGAAAAAAATTGAATTAATTTCACCTCAATTTTTTTATTTGATTTCAATTTTCAGGTCATCTGTTTAATTTTTCTAGGCCACATCCAACCCAAATTTCCATCCTAATTGGTTTTTGGTCCATAAACAAATTTTAGATGAGATTTGGGTAGGCTTATTGCACTCCTAATTTGCTTATGCATCAAAGAATAAAATTCAATCTCCTTCCGTTTTCAAAAACATGAAAATTAGGGTTCAAATACTTGATTGATGCCAAAATAAATAAGACTTTGCATTCGTGGTTGATTTGCGAGCATTGCTTGAAAAAGTAAATTAAGGAAGATGAAAAAACAACAACCATTAAAAAAGGTTTAAAAACATATATATTAGGATGAAAACCACCAATGATTGGGGGGGGGAGGGGCGTTGGTGGTGTTTTTTTGTTTCATCGTTAGTCATTTTTATTGAAGATTTTATTTTAAAAATTAAGTTTAGAAAAAAGAAAAATAAAATCACAAGACCAAATTTATTTAAACTCAATTGCATGTGGAAATATTATAACAATGTTTTTTGAAATTAAAAATAAATAAATCATTGAACATGATCCTTCTTAAAACTATAAGCCAAGATTGGACATATGAAAACCAATATTTTCATGTGTACAAAAAATTAGACAAATTTTTTTTAAAGAATTTTAGCACCTTACAAACAAAATCCTTGATAAGCATCTAGCAATGTGGTTTAGGGTTTAGGGTTTAAAGTTTGGGTGGGGGAGGGGAGGGGGAAGGTGGGGTCAGCCCACTTACAAACTGCCCGAATATGATGAGAGTCTGCCCGAAGCGATCTGCATGCGAGCATTTTCGTATCAGAGCCTGGCGCTGCCACCTGTTTCTAAACCGGTGGCTGCTGCTTGGAACACGAGAGGGTTTAGTTATATAGCCCCAGTGTTGCCACCTGATTATGGGTTGTAAACAGGTGGACGCAGCTTCGTCTTCCTCGCGGGGGAGTTCTCGGGGTGAGGAGATGGCGTCGCTTGGGAGCTTCGTTTGCGAGCTGGTGCGTATCAGATCCTTGCAATCTTGTTGCTGCAGATCTGTGAAGGCGTTTTCAGAGTTTCAGATTTTTTGAGCACGACACTTTTCTATTTTTTTTAATTTTTTTTCCGTTCTCGTTTTGGTGCTCTGTGCTGCTGGCATTGGTTCGTTCTTCGTGCAAGCTTTCTCTTGGTGATCAAGAAGGTGCATCTCTCTTCTCCCTTCTCTTTCACCGCCTCTCCCGTTGGGTCCATTTCAGTCCTCTACTCTCTGTCCGTTTCGTCTTTCCCTGTCTTGATTTTACTGGAATTCTGATTTTCTTTGGCGATTTCATCACGTAACATTTGAGGGCTTGCTATCGTCTTGTTTGTTTGTTTGGTTTTTTCCTCCAGAGAAGATCGAGACACAGAATGCGCATCCCGGAACTTTCAGAATTTATGATCTCCGGTTCCTTTTGGCTGTCATGGATATCCAGTGTCCGGTACACTACCAGCGAATGTGGAATTGGCGGAGTTTGAGGAGCGTTTTCACTTGGAGCTTGTAGTGCGTGGAACCGGTGGTGTTTAGGTGGCTTTTATAACGGAAAAGGGAGAAAGAGCAGGGCAACATGGACGCAATGGTGGAGATGGCGAGTGTCGGCAAGGAGCAGATTGCAACCTGGCTGATCGACACAGCGGGGACGCAGGAGGCTGCTGTGCGGACGGCTACTGCACATTTGGAGGATGCTCAGAACATGCCAAAATTTGCTCTCTGCCTTCTCATGCTTTCTGCTGGTAAGCATCGGCCGTTTGATATGTTCAAGATCCTAACGATCATTCCTCACTTCCCTTCTCTCTGAGACAACTTTGCAGTAACACAGTCTGGATGTAATTGTAAGTTTGTACCAAATTGTGCAAGTACAAATCTTCAGGTAGACTGGCCCTCTGTAATGGCTGCAGGGGGTCAGGATAAAGGTCTGCGAGTGGCGGCTGCTACATACCTGAAGAATTTCTTGAAAACTCATTGGAATCAGCAGGAAGATGGACTCTCTCTTGAGGAGAAGCTTGAATTTCGAAACCAGCTAGTGGAGGTTCTGCTCCGCGTTGATGGTCTTGTGCTCAAGCTCTTGGCAGAAAACGTTTGTCACTGCTCCAACCTCCTTGACCAGCCTAGACTTACTGCAGTCATAAATGCAGCTAGACAGTCTTTTCTGAGGGTGCATGGGGTTGATAATCTAAGGTGCACCTAGACTTTTTTTGAACCACTATACCTCAAATTGAGAGGAGGTTTCTGTCTCTTGCACAGATGAGTGAGGTTGACCCACCTGGATTTACTGTCAGTTTTCACTTGTGGCTGCAGTTTCGGCTGGTAGCAGTAAGTGACTTTGCAAAGAAAATGACATGGCCAGAGCTTGTGCCAGCTCTGAAGACTGCAATACACAACAGTGACCTGATGGATGGAACAGGGAATTCAGAGTTAAAAACCCTCAATGTCCTTATCAGCCTTCAAACTGTCATCAAACCTTTCCAGGTTTGCTATTGCACGGTCATTACTGTCCAAGCCATTGTCACATCTCGTGTGTTCTGATTCAAGGACTATTTAGAGCAGATTTTGTAAGAAAGTTGGGACATGACATCACCTCTACAAAAAGTTGTCAATAAATGTAGCAAACCTGAGTCAGACACTATCAGAGATGGGTGTTCTCCAGATGTGGGCCAAGCAGTCTGATGTGTCAAAGGGTGAAAACTTCCTAAAAGAATTCTGGATTGGCTGGTTTGCAGTACTTTTTGGACCCCACTGTGCCACATGAGCCGGTTCCTGAGCAGCTGGAGCTGATTTCCAAGGAGCTCCTTGGGCCCCTGCATGCTATTTTCCACCATCTTGTGCAGCAGGTACTGTATGTTGGAGGTTGAAGTCTGCCACCCTTCCTATGACAAGCCTATGACAAGCTAACATTGTGATGATATTTCTGGAGTAAGGGTTTCTTAAACCTCTAGACCTTTGACCTCTAGACCCTTCTCCTTAGGTGAGTTAGCATCCTGTAATATTTAATTTCTGTCCAGCTCATTATATTAAGATTTAGTCCTCTTGGACTGTTTAATTGTGTTGCAGGTGGCAACTTCAAAAGATGAGGGGTGTGCACAGCATGACAACATCCTGCTGGTTCTTTGCAAGGCTATCCACCTCACTGTAATTTTTCTATTGATTGATTCTTTCCAGTAGCAGTGAAGTTGCTGGCTTATAAAAGTTTTCCTTAATAAGAAGTTTTATGACAGTGCACATACAGTTTGCACAGCTGTGAAGGAATGGTATTGATCTGGTCTAGATGCGATCATTAAGTCTTTGAAGGTGCCTGTACATGGGAACTCACCAACAAAGCCTCAATTTCCTGCAAATGGGGGGTGTATCACAGATGAAGTCACATATGCCACTTTCAATACTGGCATGTTTGGGGCAATGGTTCAATGACCTCATGGTCTTGCTGGATACAGTGGTGCTGGAGAAGAGGATGGATTCTCCAGAGCAGCAGCCCAGACTCAAATGTTGGAAGCGAGCCCTTCAAATTTGCTGCAATCTAGTTTCTCGACATAGAAAGCATGTGGACAAGTAATATTCTTTTCCCCTTCACTCATAAAAAGATGTGATCATCCTGGTCCTCAGTAACTGCATCCCTGTACTTTGTTGAATATCTGAATACTCACCAGTTCATCTTCAGGTTGAGATTACTTGATAGCTGTTTCCAAATGCTCTAAATGTGGGTCTTGTCAATAAATGACAGCTATATATGTATGCTGCTACAAAGATATGCTTAGAGAATTGACTGTAGAGCATTCACTATGCAATGGAGGAACCAGTTGTGAAGGTCACTGATCTGCCCTGTGTCATATGAAACAAAAGGACTTGAATAATTAATTATGATCAAGAATGTCCCCTAACATACATGCGTGCATTCTTTAAGACTGGAAGCATCTGAAGAGTTGTGACAAACCACAAGCCTCAAATCATATTTTCATGGGTTGACTAGCCCATCTGACATCCAACTTTTGCACTCTCCCATGATGCAGTTTTTCTGCTTCTGAAAATAGAAAGAGTGTAAATCAGAGCATGATGGGTGAATTGATGTAGGTATCTACCTCCAATGTCAAATACAGCACTTAAGATTGTGGCAAGAAGTGCAAATGCCAAGGTCAGCAGACCAGTAGTTTATCTCAAATGAAAGAACTAGTCTGCTCAGTGTCATAAAAAATAAATAATCTGAATTGTCTAAGCAGCAATTTTTGGCTGGATCTACAATTCCAGGATTTCCTTTACACAAATCATCAACCCAACAAATATCCAAACCTAAGAATATTCTGCAAGTCTTACCTTTTTCCTTGTATGACTAGCACCTTACTAAAGAAGGTGTACTGTACAGGATGTCCATCCAATGCAAGAGCGTATTGTATCTCTGGCATTTGACCTAGTTGCCAATATTCTCGAGACAGGACCTGTAAGTGCCCCTTAAAGTCTTTTCTATGAACTCTCTTTGAAACATATTTCTTGTTGACAACTCCTTACAAAACTCAGAGTATTTGTTCTGTCTGTGCTAAACCCTTTTAAGCTTTGAGTAAACCAAATGATCTGTGACTTCTTCCTTCCATTACACTTTAGGAATCAAGAGTTCTGATAGGTATGTGTTCAATTGCTTGGAATGGCAGGGATGGCGACTCATGGCACCTCAGTTCTTGGATCTTGTTGAAAATGCAATCTTCCCTGCTCTTAAGATGAATGAGAAGGTTCGAGTATGGGACTGTTGCTATGACTTGAGCCTCTGATGATCACTTGCAATTCAATTTAAGCTGATTGAAGGCTGTGTTCTGATGCTCATACTGGTGCTGCAGGATATTTTGGAGTGGGTGGAGGATGAAGATGAATACCTTCGCAAGAACCTTCCATCTGATATGGTATATGGAGATGCGTCTCAATTTCCGAGGATGATACCAGTGCTCAGCATCTTGTCACAGCTAGTTCTGGTTTTTTGTTGCAATGGAATCCTACTGTAGTTCTGGCTTGATCTCCTAGATTTTCCTGCTCATGTTGATCCAGTCTGGGCATTAACCTCTGCAATTGGATTGCACACACAAAAGCCTAGCTGCATCATGTCTAACCACCAGGAATACTGTGGTATCTAATTATTAGCTATATGCAGGATGAAGCGAGTGGGTGGAAAGAAGACCTGTTGACACCACGGCAAAGTGCGTTAAACCTGCTGGGTCTCATTGCCACTGCTAAAGTATAGTTTCTGCCATATGCTGTACATCATTTCATCATTCTAAAGATTTGCTCAGCTCTTTTACAGACTGCAGTTTTATTGGTTGCTTATTTCACATCATCAGCTTTTTAGAATTTTCCTTATTCTCTTTTCTGGTTCTTCAGAACACACAAATGTGCTTGTTTGTTCTGGATTGAGTCATACAGGGACCCCCAACTAGTGGAGGGACAAAAAAAGCAGCTGCCACAAAGCGGAAGAAAGGGGGGAAAGGCAAAGGGAAGGATGGACAGGGCACAGCAGGTGAAATTTTGGTGATGCCATTTTTGTCCCAGTTCCCACTTCCTGATGATGGAGCTGCACTAAGCTCAGAACAAGTTCTGAAGTATGTCTATCAGCTCATGTTTCCAATCCATGGAGTGTCATCACTTCTACAACCACCCAAGATATTACTTGCTAGCAAACATTGTCTTTTTGCTTGTTAAGCTCAAATCTTGACATGACTAGTAGGCTTATGTATATGTTAAAGAGTACTATAGACTCTCCATATGTGTATGGGTTCTGTTGAGAATCATGTTCCACCTCATTGAATCCATAATCATGGAGATATCATCATGGGAGCTGGCTTGCTCCAATCATGTATAGTTTGTCATATTTGCCAACAAACTATGCTTCGCCTGCTTGTGCTCCATTGACCAAAGCATCCAACAGAAGCCATGGAGGCATTTGGCAGCAAACAGCAGAAACCCTGCTGCAGTTTAAGCTGTGTAACAATATTCAAGACAGATATCTGTACTGCAGATTTGGCATGTAACCTTTGCATTGGGTGCCTGCAGCTATTATGGTGCACTGATGGCTTATGGTGGCATTCACCAGGTTTTGGCTCTTTCTCTGCTGACTAGACTGTCCAAATATCAATGATTTCAAAGTCTAGACTTTGAATATTCCATGTGACTTTACTGATTGCTTGTCAGAGTATAATATGCCTGGATACAATAGATGCACAGAACTACTCAATTTGCTGTTATATTGTAAAGCATTGAGTCTAAAAGCTAAAAGGGACCATTATGGGTTTAACTTGAAATTTGAAGGGTATGGAAAGCCCAGTTTATGCAAAACATGTTGCACAGTGCATGCAAGTGCTTGTATTTTCTGCCTAAATTTTATGAAATGAGAGTAGTTCACTCAGCTGTTACAAGAAGTCTGCTTTGGATGCTCTGTTAGTTTTGTGCCTAAGTACCTAGCTTCCTGACACAAATGTAATTCATGCTTTGAGTGATGCAGTTCCTGCGCACACAATCAGCTGAAACAGTTACTGCACTGCTCCAAACTAAAGTGTTTCCATTATATGCTATGGTATCACCCACTCCATATGTCCTGGCTAATGCCAACTGGCTGCTGGGGGAGCTGGCATTTTGCTTGCCTGAGGTAAGCAAGTTCTTTTCTTTCTTAAAAGGGAGCAGCATTGTTGAGTCTTTGGGGTTATAGTCTTGTGAAGGAGACTTACTGTAACAATCTTCTCATCTTTTACCTTTCTGAGCTGCAATGCAGATCAAACTCACACGATTGCATTTTGTGTCCTGCAACTCTTCACACTCTCCACAATCTTATAGGTCTCCAACTCCTCCTCCAGCAATGATAAGGGTTTTGAGTTTTATTTGAGGCACAATGAGGGGGTAATGGCATTCTGGCATTTGATTTGCTAATCCCACCAACCACAATTTTCCAAACTTCAATATGCCAGGAAAAGTTCCCTGGACAAAATGAACATTGGTTGAATGATAACAGTAATGTCTCCCCTAACCCGGAAGTCACTTATTCTGTGGAATAGGAACTGAGTGAAGAAGTGTATCATGCACTACTGAAGGCACTGCAAGCACCCAATGCTAGCAATGTGTCCTGGCGGCCTGTGAGAGCATCTGCTGCAGCAGCCCTCTCTTCACTCCTTCAGGTTTTGATTTCAAGTTTCCCTTCACTCTTTGTTGTGAACAAGTCCTCTGGATAGTGGCTTTTTGCTGCAGATACAGTGGTCTACAAAGCAAATGCATGATTAAGGTGTCACCTGACAGTCCCTTGTCATCAGATATACTGTAAATGTCACTAGAAGTTCTATCGAACAGCAACTTGGCTGGAGTTGCAGGAGGATTATAAGCCCACGCAATGGTTGCCCCTACTACAAGCTACAGTAGCTGGAGCACACAAGCAAGAAGAAGGAGAGGCAACAATCTCTTTGCAGCTCTTGGCTACAGTTGCAGAGGCAGGGGAGGACCATGTTGCTCCACATGTATCAGCTGTTGCCGCTGCAGTCCAAGGGGAGATATCCAAGCACATCCCTCCTCATCCTGAACCCTGGCCCCAGGTATTGAAGCACCATCCCTTTTTCACAAAAGCAGTTTCTTGAGGATTCCTATGTTCTGCCAACCATGTTCTTACTTGCCCTAAACTGTGCGCCATGTGTTGAACAGATGGTTGAACTTGGGTTTGCGGCAGTGGCCTCGCTGGCCCAGACATGGGATGGTGCAGAGCCTGATGAAGATGAGGATGATGGCAAGGCACTGGCCAACTGGAAAACTGGTTGTGCAACAGTAGCTAACACATTTTCTGAGCTTTTGCAGCGAGCATGGCTGATGCCTGCAGAGGTCTGTAAATCCATTAGTGAGCTGCTTCAACATTTTGTCAGAAAACTCTTATTTGTGAGAAGGTAAAAATAAGATGAGGAGCATCTTGTTGTTCACAGAATGGATGCAAAACTCTGCCCAGAGCACTTGAAATTGCCTTATATAGATTGATCTACAATTTGCATCAGCAACATACAATAGCATATGCTTGGTGTCATTCATGCAGGAGGTTGATCAAACACAAGCTACACCCCCACCATCATGCTTGAGTGATGCGTCTGTGCTTTTGGCTGCAACCTTGAGGTACACCCCAGACTCAACAGCAGCTATGAGCATGAAAGTGGAGCCACTGCTGCAAGTATGGGCAAATCTGGTGGCAGATTGGAATGCATGGGAAGAAGAGGAAGATGAAGCTGTCTTTGATTCCATAGAGGAAGCTGTTGCTTTGCAGGTCCATCTAGATCCTGTTCTTTAGTTCTTGAGGCTGTTTGATTTGGAAATTTGGAGGTCAAAATCTTATGCTCTCAAGAGAGTTGTCGTATGCACACATTTATTCACGTCATCCTGCTTGCAGTGGCCTTGTAATAATATACCCAGAGAGATGGAGAGTGAACACCTTCTCCTGTACTATCTGCATCTCATGCTCACAAAATCATGCTCACGTGAAACAGCAGTATAGGGGAGGGATGTCATTTCCCTGTGCTTTAGTGCTGAAGCTCAAACATAGCATTAAACAAGGGCAAACTCCTCAACTGGGTTCCCTAGTATTGTTGAGGAAGAGGCAAAGTGCTACAATAAACATTTCACAAACTTGGGATTGTCAAGGGGCTTAACTACAGTCTATTTTGCAGGGAAGGTGTCCCATGCTCCACTTTACAAAGTCTGGGATACCACCTCGACCGGCACCTCAGGTTGCCCAACGGTCCATCCTTGAATGTTTGGTAACCTTCCTCACCACAGCCATTGAATCTGGCTACCCAACAGCCTGCTGGCGTGCATGCCGCTGTACTCATGCCCTCTTGCATGTGTCTCAACTCTCATTTGAAGGAGAAGGGACCTCAAACATTCTTGTTCCACGCTTCTGTGGAGTTGCTACACACCGCTTCCAGCAACTGACAAGTGTAAATGTTCCATTGGCGAAGCCTCTCATCCTCCTGATCACAATGTGTTTCATTATCCTACCTGAACCTGTGGTGAAGATCCTGTCAGTTGAAGAAGATGGCAGTAGTAATGTAACAGAAGACGGTGCTTCTCAAGGCTTGCTAACATGGGCTGAGGCACTGGCTGGGTTAGCTGAAAGTGCATCTGACCCAGGCTTGTCATTGGAGTCAGAGATGAAACTTGCTGGTAAGCTTCCACATCCTGATGAGCAAATCTGACACTAGTATGCAAGCTTTTGAGTATTCTTCATTTCTCACAGCTGGTGCTGAGATTATAGCACTTCCCTAAAATTAGCGTGGTGGACATTGTGGAAACTGATATGGAGTTAGTGTGCTGGGGACAGTCATTGGTTTGCAGAAAGTATTGGTGTACATGATCAATTCTGATACATTACGGTGCCGGAAGGTATTTAAGGCAGCGCACCATTGCCTCTGCTCGCTCCTAGAAGCTACAGTTGACCTCAAGGAGCTGGTAGACTCCTCAGAGACTGATGAAAGTCACTCAGAATCTGGATCTGACGACAATGAAGATGATGATGGAGACAGTGACAGCAAAGATGTATGTCTTATACTGCTGAACATAAATTCTAAACAAGCCAAGGTCGTATCTTCCTTTTGCAAGTTGTCTACGATTGCCTTATCAAACCTATCCTTTGAAAATGAATGTCAGTTATCTGTCCTAGGAGATGGGACAGGCCACATGTAGGCAATACAGCTTTGTCAAATCACTTTGAGGAAAATGGGACACTAAAGAAAAGTTGGATATGTTGCTCAAGAGGAATGACTAGTCTACTGCATTGTAGGGTTCGGAGTCTGCCAACTCAAATGATGAACATGAAGAAACTGAGGAAGAGTTTTTGCAGCGATACGCAAAGACAGCCCGTGAGCTACAGGAAGAAGCTATTGAGGAGGCTGAGAATGGCCAGGATGAGGACGGCCATGAAATTGAGCTTGGTATGTGACATTGCTCTGTTTTATTGTGGTCGCTTTTTCCTGCTGATATTTGCTCTCTTTCACTTTTTGCAAAATGAATTTTGACGATAACAAGTGGTTTGATTTTTGTCTATGAACCTCTGTGGATGGGGAAAGGGGTCCTGGCACTTGTGGACCATGAAAAGGAAGTGCTAGCATGCCTCAAAGAACATAGCCGAAAACTCCTGAGCAAGCAGCCACTGCCCAAAGAACTTCTCTCGAGATTCAAAGCAAGTTTCCCTGAGTCAAGGTCCTACTTGTAAGAGACCTGCCTCTCAAATCAAGAGGTGAATGCCTACATTTGTAGTCCATTGCCAGATTGCTTAAGAAGTCAATTACAAATCTTGCCAGGTTTTCAGGTAAGGTAGCATTTGCATGAGCTGCAAGAAGGTGAAACTTGGAAACAAAAGACACAAGAAGGTTTTAAGTCAGCCCATCCAAGTTGTGGTATCAGAGGAAATACAAATGAGCTCACATTCATGTACAAGGGTTTAGTTCAATACCTGTAAAAGGTGTGTGTGTTGAGGTGCTCAAATTCATGTAAAATGATTTAGTTCACAGGTTTGGTTGCTGGAAGTCACTTTCAGGTTCTCTTTGAGATTAAGTACATCAATTCAGCACAATAACATAAGAAACTGGCAAATTGTAACCTGATATGCATAGCGAACACAAAAAGACACTTATATTAATCCTAATCCGTAAGTACTTTTAGAGTGTGTCAAACAACAGTGGGTGCATCAATGCGATCTGATGTGTGCACTAAATATTGTCAAATGCAAAACTTGCCAAGCAACAAGAGGAATGGAGTGGCATGCTTTCAATCCAATTCTCATGTAAAACTGCTCTTAAACTAGCATTGTAGCCTTGAAAACTGCTTCATTCACCCAACAAAGCCAGAAGCAGGAAACAAATCCCTGCAAATTGCCTTTTATCCTTACATCAGCTCCCAATCAGCTCCCAACTAGGTGAGCCAATGGGCATCACTCCGACGACTACATTCCAGCCTTTAACTATTCAACAAGGCAAGTTTTAAGTTGCAGCTGCTTTGACCCTTGGTGGTGCCTGGGACCCTGCATCACAGCAGATGTACTTGTCAAAGCAGACAAAACAGATCATAATGTTTCAAGTCCAGCAATTTTGAAAACAGTGTAATAAGAGAAGAGAAAGTGTATGGAGAGCAGCAGCTTCACTGTGAATGGAGGCATAGGTATTGCAGATTGCAATTTTGAATGATTGTGCAAGGAGAGAGAAGCATGGTTAATTCTGCTACTATGAAAGCCGCATACCTTCTCTGAAATTGTTCTTGAAGCAACGGGGCAAGTTTCGCAGATGACGCATGCGACCTGTTCCTGTTGTCTTCCTCCTGATGGCCTTCACACTCCAGTTGTCTGTGAAAAAAGCGCAAACAAAAGGGAGACCAATGGCAGAAATCACCACAAATTCAATTCTGAATATTGGTTGTAGACACAAAAATCACTACTACTATTGACACAAAATGTTTCTAAGAAATACCTACAATCAAGACACCCTGCAAGAGAAAATTCACAGCAGTTCACAACCAAGCATACTATATCCATGGTCCAATTAGTTAGACAAGTAATGGATCAAGAACTTACAGGTGCGGATGCGTGTCGCAGGATAAGCACAAGCTGAGCACCGGCTTTTCTGAATGTGGAAACTGCGGCGACCACAGCGCCTGCACAGTGTGTGAGACTTGTTCCGGCGCTTGCCAAAACTACCTGTTCCCTTACCCTGCAGACAAACATACAACAGTCAAGCTAACATGCTGCCTAAAAAAAGCCCAGAAGTATAAACCCTGAATTCCAAATGTTGTCTAAGCACTACAGTCCTGGTGTCTTATCTTGTGAAGTAACGAAAAAATAAAATAAAATAAAATAATTTGGCAAGATAAACTGTAAACATAACATAGACCCAGGGTTTACAAATACTCAAACTACAGAAAGGAATGTTCAAGACGTCTTTGAGTGGCATGCTCAGGTAAAGCAATGAAATTGAAGCTTGATCCCTGATTTGAGTGCCCATCATACCAGAAACAAATACAATATGTAGGTCCCTTACACCAGGGCTACCGATTTGTAACACTCATGCTGCTTGTAAAAAATACTTACATGCACATTTCGAGATTACTGGAGTCTACTGGACTGTGTCTCTCTACCAAGTACAAACACCTTCATGAGACAAGACCAGAGTGAGGGTGGGACCTTTCATCTAAGGTCGAGGCCAAAAGCCTTTTAAAGACAGAAAGACCGACACATACCCCGAAGCCGCCAAAGAAAACATCTTCCAAAGTCTGAGAATACTAATATCACCGAAGGACTGACACAACTCCGAGTCAAAGAAACATGCTGCTGAAACAAGACCCAACGCTTCAAACATTACCTCACGTTTCTTCCCAGGAACCAACAACACAGAAGACAAGACCAGACACCAATCGAAACAAACAACACACAAGAAAAATCAAGACACCAAAATAACTAACTTTCCATATTTCAGGCCCAAATACAAAAAGTCCCTCTCATCAAGAAGACGAAGTGAAACGAAACGAATAGAAAATGTCAGCGTAAGTACCATGGTTGCTGATGACGATGGAGGAGCGACGAGAAGATATCGCACACGGCACGACTGCTGCTCTGCAGCAAAAGAGACGAGAGAGAGAAACCACAGCGCAAGGACCTCAGCCTTTTTGTTAGGGCTTTGGGTTTTTAGGGTTTCGCCTGACCTCGTCACCCATTATTCCAGAGGGTCCCACCCATCGGATCATCGGTTTCCTATGGAACAACCGCTCTTGCCAAGCTCTCTGGTACGAGGGTGTTCTCGTTTTCGGCCTTTTCGTGCACAGCGTTTAGGGTTTGCGCAAGAGGGTTTGCCTATAAGCTTCTGTAGAGGTCTCTAAAGCAAGAACACACAGGGTACGAAGCTTCGGAAGCTGGAATCTGGAGTCTTTTCACGGCCAAGTAAGGTTCCTAATCCTGGCTATTTGCACGTCCCTCTCTTTGCATTAGGGTTTTCAGTTTGCACCCTTTTAGACTTGGCAACATTTTTGTTTTGGGAAAGAAAATGTGGAAGTTTTCTTCCTACATATATACAGCCAGCCAAATATCTTTACAATGCTGCTACCCCTACTAGGAGCAGAAATAGTTTAAGCCCAGAGTTGCTACAGAAATCGGCAACAAAGGGAAAGCCAAGAGTGGCCACCCTAGTAGTAAACAAGCGGCTTATTGGGTAATTGTTCTACCTCTTATGGCAGAGATTCAAACAAAGTCATGAAAAATAATGGATCTGTATCATATAGTTAGGTCATTTGAATGCAAGATGAATTTTAAAGAAAAAAGTGCAGGCAACATAATTTAGCTAGGTCTGCAGTTGTTACTTGCAATTTGGTTCCCAGCTCAAGCTAAGCTTTTTCCATGTTCACAAACAATTTGCATCGAGCCTTAGTAACATGTACCTCTTGTTCACTTGCAATGAACATCAGGCAGCACATTGCCACATCTAGTTTGAACACCTGCCACCTTAAAGTCTTGATAGTTACACGTGAAAATGAAAATTTCATCAAATTTGTACGAAACCTGTTCAAGAATATGGCATTTCACATTTTTCAGGCTGGTGATTGATTGGATTCAGAAAATCTGGAGGGTCCATCTGTTGTCAACCTTTCGTGATGGCAAAAGCAGAAGCAGAACAACTCTTTGTGGTGGTGGTGGAGTGAGGGGGATTTTCACAGAAATCATTGGCTGCCTATTTGCTAGCCATGCGGCTTTAGGGTTACCATGTTGTCATAGTAATCCATCAGCCATCTTCAGTGCAGCTGGGACCAATTCTTCTATGGAGTTTGAGAGCATTTTCACAGTGTCATCCAGTCGTAAGTGACTTCTTGTGCTCACTATTTTATTAATTCCCTGATACGTCAGGCAAATGCCAAATAAACAACAGTTAAAAGACTGCATATCAATATCTTTCAAGAGGAGATTCTGGGAATGTTCATCAGTGGAAAATGGTACTCACAGAAGCAGCACACTCTTTGTGGGTTCTCTATCATGGGTTCACAATCCTGGTTCTCTATCATTTACATCTTAGGACAGGCTGACACACTCCATTTGAGCCTCCCAAGGGTTTCACCATCAGTTTAGTCTTGGTGAGATTGTATGCATGTGCTAGAGTTCAATCATTGGGTCAGATCCATGATTTATAAGTGTTGTGACGAAACATAGATTGCTGTAATAGGAATAATTTGAGTGATCAAATCATGTTTTGGTGATCTGCAGAGCCAATCTTTTTATTGGGTGAATATGTTTTCTCTGCCCTCTCACAAGGGGTAAGTGTTAGGTCCTCTCTTCTTGTTCATTTTCTAAGCAATACCTACTAATAAGAGTATCACTTGAGGAAAAATGTCACACTTCTATGAGGGCAAGAGAAGATTAATGATGTTGTTTATGTTTTGAACAGTTGCTGTAGTAACATGTAGTTGCTGCATCAATGGTCGACCAGATTGGACCAATGCTGTTTGGTCATATGGAGTCATGTAACCTTGTGGATTCTGGCTTAATCTGGAGAATCATATGTTCTTTTACTCAGAAAGTATCACTATTCTTTCTGTTTGATATTAGCAAAATTTGCATGTTTGTTTGTCAAGAAGTTTGGTGACATTCCATGTTTTTTCTTCAAACAAGACTTTATGTTTGGTTGGGTTTACTCAAAATCACAGGTTGAGAATTTCTATGAGGCAGCATGCAAAGCAGCCCGACGGTGGACTGTTGATTTTATGGTACAAAAGTGAGTCCCTCAACCAATTTCTGCGGGGTGCACCAGTATGAATTTGAATTAGGACAACATTGTTTGCTTGGTGCTATTAGAACTTATGAATTGTTTTCAGACCTTGGTATATTTATTTTTCAGACTGTTATTCTTCTCTCAGGCCTCAACTCAGATGTTTACGGCTTCCAAGCAAATTTCTTTATCTTTGACTTTGAGAGTTAGATGTTCCCAACCATATGATCTGTCTTGTGTCCTTTGTCTTGTCATTGTGAATATACTAATATATGATTGGTGTATGATTGGGTTGATATTTGTTCTGGTGAACAGATTTCTGGATGTAATGGTAAGCAGTTGTAAGACTCAGTCTATTTTCCTTGTGTCTGTTTTGGACTTCTCCAAATTTACTCATACTTTTCTGTTTATCTTGCACAAGAACAACTAGTAGTTTTTGTATATGCACCTATTGTTGGACTTCTGAGAACAGTAGCAGCTTTTGTATTTCAGTTATTTGTTTGCTGCTTGAAAATCTGTCACTGTTCTAATGGTTTGTGATGGGTGTTGTTATAGGTATTGGTGAACCCACACTTGAGTCATCACCAACAGGCACTTCTGAAGGTACCTTGGCTATCTTTTGATATTTTGTGCCATGTTCTGTCAGGGTTGGTCTTGTGACAAATGGATGTACGTTTTGGTAAGGTAAACACCAGAGGGTTAGGAAATTTGGGAGAACTAGGGCAAGGAGTTCCTCTAGTTTGGACTTGTTCCATATGATGATTCCAGATATGTTCAGAGATGCTGATCTTTGGTCCAGGGCCTGCATACCCTAGATATCACCAAAGATTGTTATTCAAGCCCTTACAAGCACAAGTAGTTGTTGATTGGTCAAAGGTTCCATGTGTTCTTGTGTATTGTGTATGTGCAGCCACTTTTTCACAGAGCTCTTGATCAATTGATTTGGCAACAAGCCCTTGAACCTCGAGTTGTCAGGTAAGAAATGTTGTGTTTCCACGCCCTTTTTTACCTTTTTGGCATTCTTGCTTATTCCAGAGAAACATCTGACAATTGTGTTTTCTGGGTGTACAGGGGCCTTGTGGCACTGGCATCCCATAATCAGGACACTGCTTTCTTGTTTGGTTATCTGGTATGCTAAATGAAATCTAAGATTTCAATTTGACTCTATACACCTTTGAGTTGTAGTGGACATTTATGCATCTGTGAGGAAATGGAGATTTCTTATTGGGAAACCAATAAGTCACTGATGCCACCATAAATAACATGGTGGAACGAGGATACTTAGCACCACTTTATGTATGTAACACTCTGGGGACTTCATCAAGATTGGGGCTGTTAGTCTTCCCAAAGCTTTGGCGTTTAGTGATGGGCAAACCTCCTTTACTGTTGTAGCATAGCCCCACAACCAAAGGAAGAACTCTTCAGGTTCATGCAGTCAAGTTTAGGAATTGTAAAATTAGGGCCATGAGAGGAGGAGCTAGATTTCAGTTCCAAGAAGATTCTATCAAGGTTAAGTTTACATGTTTGATGTGTCAACGATAGTAGTGACAGAGTTAAAGGCAAAGGATTTAACAGCTGGGAAATGTTGTTTGGCAGATGGAGATTATTGTGGGGCTTCTTTGTGGGAGCAGCCAATCTCATGAAGCTCTGGATCTAAAATCCTCTCAGATGGATGCAGGGTCAGCAGCCCCAAGTTTCTTACAAGTATGTCTGTTTCCTAAAGTTGGGAAATTGATGCTCTTCTTTGTCTTACCTCCATGCATCTAGCAGTCCATGCATAGCTGCATTGTCCCTGTCTGTACTCCTAGGCTTGATCAGCTTAACTCTAGAAATTTCTGTATTTTGATTTGCCAGGTGTCACAGGAGAAAATGAAGGTTGCCCGATTGCTTTGTCAGCATTTTTGCATTGATCAAGTATATGTTGCAGCAATGCCACCACTGGTATGACCACTTGATCAAATTCTTCTTTCCGTTGTTTCAGCTTTGCTTGAAGCAGTTTGCATTCAGTATGGATCCTCTATATGTTTATGAGAATGTTGTCGGTGGTTTTGGACTGGCTTGCTGTGGATGGATTTGAGACACATTGGGACTTTCAGTTATAAGTGCGGTGTATCACAATCTTTAGGACATAAATTTATGTTTTGTGAATCCTGCAAGATTCAGTATACTGGGCTTGGGTGGTCTGAATTTAGGTCCGGAAAGTGGTACTTGAAGCATTGATGGGTGGTGTGGAGGTGCCTTCAAGTATGCAAGGCTCCTCAGAGTTCACCCCTGTTTGTTGCATCACTCTTGAACCACTCCTGTGCCCTGTATGGACTTCTAACCTTGTTGAGATTCTCCACTGTTCCTTTCATGTGGCATTGCTTCTGGAAAATGTATTATGCAGTTTATATTGTGGTTAGATGCATCTCAATATTGGCTGAGCTATGACCTTTCTTATCTGGTCCTTCAGCTAGATTGATGGTTGTGTAAGCTGTATGTTTGAATGAATTTCTGGTCAGATGTGTTCCTCTTGTGGTTGTAGAATGACACACTTACACCAGATGTCGTAGCTGTAATACAACAGAGCTCCACAATCAGCAAGCAACATGCGGTACATGTTCTTTCCTGAGAACCTTGGGATAAATGGGCAATCTTGATCTTTACTGTTTTAGAAGTTGATCAGCTCTAGCTTTCAATGTGGACCTTTTTTCCACAGAAGCATGTTGAAACAGAAGTCTTGCTTGAGGAGAGTTGGATTTTCTGACATATGGATGCATTTTTGGCAGTTTCTCTATCGTGGTCGTGCGTTATATGAATGGCTTGGTTCATCACAAGTTCCTAAAAGCCCAGAGACACGGTCTGTTGTGTTACCAACTGACATTTATCGATTATCTTAGGTTCCATTTCTCAGCTGGTAATTCCTTTGTCAGGTTTTTTTTCCCCAATGAGAGCCATTCTTGAAAATATTAGGCAGCCCCTCACTAATCTAGTCCTGGGTTTTAGATCACTAATTTAGGGGCATCTTTAGATGGAAAGCTCATCTTAGGCAACTACTAAGTATGAGTGACAAGAATACATGCACTTTTAGTAGAGCACCAACTGTACAATGAATCAGAACAACCTTGTCACACATCAGTGAAAGCTAATCATGGTTGTTCACTAATTCTAAGTTAAGGCAGAATTGCCAGAGTTACCATTTGGTCATTAGCATGTACATCACTAATTTGATTGTTGGTCTGGACTTGGACCATCCTTGTATATTGAGCTATTTCAGGTAATTCATTATGGTTTCCTCTGACAAATTCAAGGGTAATTGTTCCAGCATTTTACTTCTTTCTTTTTTGCTTTCTAATTTCCATTTAGACTCAAACCAATCTTGCACTTCATTCAAGGCATATGCTACAGTATCTGCTCTGTACTGTCTACTTCAGTCATATTGTAACATCTAATGGCACCTTGCTCCAGTGTTGTCTTGCAAATTGAACTTCAATGAATCTTTGTTACTGTATAGATGAAAGAGTAGGTCTTGTGGCAGCTGGGAAAATGGTGGTGAAGGCTTCTAGGATAAAGATCTGGAAGTCCTTGCGAATGATGAACAGGGAATCCACCATCAACTGGTTGTTTACCATAGAAAGAGTAATCAATATATGTGAGTGCAATTTGACTTGTCACCCAGGCTACTGAAGACATGATCCTGTGGTGAAAAAAGGTTTTTTGTGGCTGTTCTTGCAAATTAACTCTTGGAGATCTTATTTGTCTTATTTCTAACTAGCTTCTAGGGGTGCCAGATGTCAATCCAAGGACATTTCTGGTCCATCATAGAATCAACACTCTCATTGGGATTTTGGATGAAGGGAATGGACAGTGAACACTGGAATTGTACCCAAAGGCAGTATAACCCACTGTCATCACAAAGACAAATGAGGTTTATTGATACTAACTTCTCACTTCACCTCTTCTCATTTGTTAGACGGATAATGTCAACTTGGCAGATGATTATGTACCTATCCATTAGGTAATATATGAAATGCTACCATATAGTATTAGAACCAGTTAGTAATAAATTTGGAAGCTATGTGATAATGAGTACAATTCAAAATGTGTGTGAACACAAAACATATTTACAAGATTGCAGAAAAATCTCCTCGATACTAAACCCTAAACCCTAAACCTATTTGTATTGGCCTCTAGGACCCTAAACCTATTTGTATTGGCCTCTAGGACGATGAATTTGTTGCAAACAAAGAATCTTTGGAAGTTTGTAAAAAGTTCACAAGATATTTTCACCACACTAGAAAGAGAGAGATTAGGTCCAAGCTAGCTTTAAATGCAATAAACCTATCAATCAAGGATACAATTATTCCATTCATTATAAAGTCTATTCCAACAAATGTTGGGAATATCTAAGGAGAAATATGAGGTTAAAGTAGGATCCAAAGAAATTGATGTTGTTAAAGAAACTCATGACCATGAGGAAATATGAGAGTATTAACGTGGATCAGTATTTCGAAGGTGTAAAAGAAATCTTGGACTATCTAGAAGAGATAAACTTTTCAATTCCTACAAAATTGGTAGTTCTTTTGATTTTTGATTCCCTCCCAAGTCAATACAATTTGTTTCTCAAAATCATGACGACCAAAGATTCCTTATGCACTTAGGAAAAACTAGAGTCTCACTTGTTGAATGACGAATTGCATGTCAAAATTGATGGAAATAATGGAACCACCAAAAATGTTTCAGTAATACATGGAAAAATTCACAAGTATAGCACTCCATTCAACCCAAATCGGAATTCCAAAGACCAACTATTCATGAAGGTGGGTACAATTTCAAATCATACAAAAAAAAATCATTTAAAAATATTTTTTGTATCATAAGAAACAAATTTGCTCAATACATCATGTACATTATGCCTCATTTATATGTGGTTAAACTCTTTTAATATTATAAATTTCTAAAACAATTCAAAAATTTCCTTAGATTTTTAAATTTTTGGAATTCCACAAGTTTAAAATTATGAGTGTTTCCTAAGTGTGGTTAATACGTTTTTATTGTCTAATTTTTTCCCAATTAAAATGTTTTATTATATGAGTCCTTTGAAAAATCCTTTGCAAAATTGTTTCCTTTTGACACAATAGTAATTGTTCATTTTTAAATGTCCTAAAAATAAAACCTAAACTTAAAATTGGATTAAATGAATTTTTACTTTGAGTTTCTTGGCATTCATATGAGTGAAAATGGTTTCAAATGGAAAAACATAAATAGATTTCTGGTTCTAATTTCTAGTTTCTGTTTTGAATGATTATGTCTAACATTCAATGCCCTTTTGGCTCATTGGATTGTGACTACACACAAGTAAAACACAAACAAAAGAACAAGGGAAATTTTTTCAATGGCAACCTAGGGGAGATGGAGTTCAAAATAAAAATCTTGTAGCTAGAAATGAAAACAAAGTTAAGAAAGCTTGCTACCTACCAAAGGACAAATTGGAATACCTGCAAATCAATGCATAATTAAAAAGCAAAATTTCCACAGTTCCTTGAAATGAATTAATAATGTCATCAACCATTGTATAATAGAAATTAATTCAAATGATAAAAACAACAATGTTACATTATTGTAGTTACATGGTGACATTCAATACATAATAAGGCATACAATGTTAACAAAAAAAACAAAAAAAATTGGCACCTTTCTCAAAGATGTATGAAGGAATCAAAATTACAATCATTGAAATTTTGTATCTAAAAAATGTTATACCATTAGTTCCCATATCAAGAAACTTCCAATATCATCCTTTTTTCCAAAACCTTCAACATCAATGGATATCAACAACCACTTGCCCTAAATTTTTGTCTCACTAATTGTAAAGTTTAAGAATAGACATAATCATAAACATATTACAACCACACACACACACACACACACACATCATATTTACATTCATTTAATAGACTTGTAATTTTACAATATATTAGAACTAACAAAGTTTTTTTCAACTTCTACAATCCAACACAACAACAAATCGTGATTCAATATTATTGACTATTAGCACAAAAACCTCCAATTAAAGTTAATGAAAACATATTTTTTCATCCCAAGGGAGGGTTAAGTGATTGGCATTTGACAATCATGATGCAAATATTATATATGTTGGAAAACTATAATCATTAGGATACCACCAACATCACACATATGCAATCATAACAATGATAATTGAACAGATACATACATAAGCGCTTTCAACATAAATTCATAAACAACAATCACTAGATATTAGTGAAAATACATGTTTTCACTCTTGATTTATATTGCAAAATATACGATTTAAACACACAAATTAAAAAAAACTACCAAGGGACACCATAGGTCCAACCAATTAATAAGAGCCACCTTGAATGTAACTAAATCCTTTTTTTAAATGTTTATAAGTATCATAAATTAAATAAATGTTCAAAACATGTGTTATATTTCTAGAACACCCTTCTAATATATTCATTTAACATTCGAATAAGTTTGAAAGTAATATAATGAGTATAAATTATATTTTAATTTGTTTTGAAACCCATAACTATTGTTTTTCATGCTTAGAATGCACCATGACACAATGTAAAAACATTGTATAAGAACATCTCCATTAATAAAGTTGAAAATGGTTTGGCAATGACAATTTGTAAACCCATGTGGTGGGTTCTTGATGTAAAATTTGTGTGACCCATTCTCATACCTCACCGTGCACACAAAATTAGGCCCGACATTTTTTTATCCACCATGCCACCTAAGTGTCAAATGTCACACAATCTTGATTGTTTAATGTTGCCCATAGGGGCATCGCAACTTTGGTTTCTCGTGTGTCCATCCCAAGTCCATCCACCGTAGCCATGTCTGTCTGAGTTCAATTCCAATGTCTAAACTTATAGCTCTGTGTCTTTGGCTGCATGAATTCATGGAGCATTAGAAGCATGTGCAAAATAACCTCAATGCCTGATTACAAGAGGAATTGCAAAATGATGGTGATGAACAAATCATTTTTGTTATCTTGGTTGAACAACTAGGTGAAAATGTGGATGAAACATAAAATAGTCATAGTGGTAGCAAAATTGGACGTTCACCAAATGTGGAGAGAGGTAAAAAATCAGGCCATTTTCAAAATTTTCATGATTATTTTGCATTGTAGCATGTTTACAATGATAGATTTTTCAAATGTTGTTTTCGAATGTGTAGAGAATTGTTTTTCAAAATTATGGAAATTATAGTTGTGCACAATTCTTGTTTTGTACAAAAGAGAGATGTTACTAAGCTTTTAGGTCTTTCAAACATCCATAAGTGCACAATTGTAATCAAAATGTTAGCATATAGTGTGGTAGTAAATTATACTAACAAGTATCATAGATAGAGTGCATCCACTACACTTGAGTGCTTGAAAAGATTCATGAAAGCTATTCGAACATGTTTTGAGTCTAATTATTTGAAACAACAAATTGTAGCAAACATTAAAAAACAAATGAAGATCATGAAGAAAAAGGATTTCTAGGAATGTTTATTTCAATAGATTGTATGCATTGGTCTTGGAAAAATTTCCCAATGGGATGGTAGGGTTAGTTTTAAAACAAAAACATGGCAAGAAGCATTAGCCTTGAAGTTATTGTTGATCAAACACTGTGGATATGGCATGCATTTTTCGGCGTGCCCAGAGGAAACAATGATGTTAATGTTTTTGATCGGTTTCCTTTTGTAGTAGAATTATTAAGAGGTGAAGGAATTGGTTTCATGGTGAATGGTACGTTCTATCCACGCCATTATTTGTTAGCAAATGGAATCTACCCCTCTTGGAGTTGTTTTGTGCAAACTATACATGAACCCCAAGATGCAAAGTGGCAACATTTTGCCTAGATGCAAGAAGGAGCATTGAATGATGTTGAAAGGGCATTTGGTGTTCTCCAAGCTCAATGGGCAATAGTTCAAAATCCTTGCCGATTTTGGGACATGTCCACAATCTCTTATATAATGTTTGCTTGTGTTATTATGCACAATATGATGATTGAAGATGAAGGATTGAACAACATGGAGGGTCTTTAGCATGTGACAACCATCCAAATGCATAGATAATTGACTTTTAATTTTTACATGGAATTCATTGAAGAGTTAGAAAATCAAAACATGCCCTTCTCATTTTGAAGTGATTTGGTAGAGCATCTGTGGGCTTTCAAGGGCTCAAGCTTTGCTTGAAATAAAACATGGTTTTCAAAATTCAAGTCCACATTGTCTTTGATTCTCAAAATTACATTCTAGACTTCAATCTAGGTTCCAAATTCCATCAACCATGCTAATGATGTACATTCTTGCTTGTTGTGTGTTACTGCATGTAGCATCAAACGCAAGCATGATCTTTACTATCTTCTTGTGTTTTATTGATTGCGATGCTTGGAGGGGGGGTGATTCTACATGGGGATGTAATGTAGACTATGCAACTACATTATGATTGTCAATAGTTGTTGCATCACGTAAAGTATGCATTGCACCCATCCAATGCCAAAGATTTTCAAGCTCCTCACACATCCATAACAACAAATATTCACTTGCTTCAAGCGTTGTGATGAACTTTTCACGCATTGTCAATAATTGGAGAGTTGACAACTCTTCTAAAATCTTTGCCTTCATCATGGTTGCTGCCATGTCTACAATAGCTTAAATTGCTTAAGCACGCAAAGCACACGCTTTGAGCTTCGTATTCTTTTGATCTTCCTTTGTTGCCTTTAAACCTTGTGGCTAACATAAAAGTTTGCAATCGTTACTTTCATTATGTAATTCCACTACTTTAGAATCCTGCAATTCTTCCTCTTCAATTGTAATTGAATCTTGGCTAGAGATTTTGTGTTTAAATGGGGCTCTTTTTTGCCTCCATTGAACCATCGAAACACTTCCTTTAGCAAAAGCCAAGAGTGCAAGAACACAAATGAAACATTCTTTGGGTGCTTAAGCTTGTAAAGTTTCAAAGCTTTTGAAAGAACATCCTATAAGGTAGTCCTAGATTTGTTTAAAGTAAGTAGAGAATTGAAGCACCCAATTTTTTTTGCAACGTCGTGTTTATGGTACTTCATTTTGTTATCAGACTTTGTGTAGGTCATTATGGGCTTCAACAAGCTTGTGTTTGTTGTACTGATCAACAATGTGCTCCCAAAATGCTACACTTTGTTGGCCATTGCCACAAATTGGATCTTGAAAAATTGTGAGAAAACTCAAAACAAGTTGACATTCTTCATTTGCATAGAAGTTTTTTCCTTTCCCACATTTAACTAGCAAAATGGTGGGGTCAGACATTGCCATCTTGGTGAAAAGGACAAGAAATGGAATGTGATTTTACACCTAGTAGAATTTGATTTTTTACTAGGTTCTTGACATATTTTCCTGGGCTTGGCCACTTAGTTTATTGTTGGTGAACATTATTGGGGTGTGTCATTTTGATTTTAATTTGCTCTCAAAATTATATTACCATTCTGATCCTTTTATTGAACATTGTTGGAGATGCTCTAAATATTGTTGTTCAACATTATTTCAAAACTTTTAACAAATCTCATGTTACCACATAACATTAATATGTCAAGATTAATTTGGTTAGATTCTAGAGGTGTTGGGGTGAAGACATAGTTAAAGGAGCTAGGGGTGTCAAGGTAAAAGTCCTTTTCCAAGGACTACACATGACATGTGGCATATTCACAGTTAGGGTACCCCTTTTTGGACACAAGACTCAAGGACTTTGTTTTTCCTATCTTCTAAATATAAAATCTAAATGAATTAAGTCTAAGTGAAAGATATTGAATAATTCAAATTATGATAATTTTCATGGTGGTGGTGATTTTTCACATGCATATGTAATTAGGCATACATATTTTAGTACAAAACTAGAAATGCAGAAAATGAGTATGTTTTCATATACAACTTAACATGTTTTCTTGGATGAAAATTTCTTGCACATTTTGTTGGCACTTAGGGCCACATATTTTAAGCCTAGTGAATACAAAAAATCAACCAAATGAAAAAAAAAGAATCATTTTCCTTGTTGCCTTTTCAGAATGGATTACAGCCTTCAAAATTCTTATATCATATTTGTTCAAATGCATTATATGAACATTGTCAAACATAGATGTATGCATTACTTATCCATGAAAAAAATTTAAAGTCAATTTCATTGTTATATATATATATATATATATATATTTGATTATTTTCAGATGAAAATTACAGTTAAGACAAAAACTCAAATTATTTAAAAGACTCAAAAGGACATATATATTATATCCAATTTATTTTTTAATTTTTTCATTAAATTAACATGACATCATTATAATTATAACTATATACCAATCCAATATAATCATGAAATAATAATATTAATAAAAATAAAAAATAGTCTTTTACAACCTTTTTTTCTTTAGACCATCCTTTTGGGTACCTTAATTGTGAATGTGCCCATGTGTCATTTTTGTGTTGATTTATAATTTATAATTTTGGGTACCCCTTCTAACACTACATTTTAGATATAAATAAAATTTGACTACAATTTGATTTTATATCATGTATATTATGAATTCATGCCCTCTATCACATAAACATGAATAATTTTTGTCACATTTTCAAAATCCATAATTTTGAAAGTCAAAAACACTTTTGAACCAAATGTATTCAAATATGTTATAAAAGAAATTTTCATTAGTTCAAATCCTTTTGCCTTTCTAATCATCAATGTTAAAATCCTTTTCAATTTTAAAAAAGAATGGTGCACATTTGGTAGGAAAAAAAGATGTTAAAAAAAAACAAAGACTATCCACTTTCGAAGCTTGAGTGCTATGAACATGCAAAATTTTTTTTGATTTGTGTCAAGTTTTGAGCATGTAAAATTTGCAATTAATGAAAAATATTTCCCAAAAAATTTTGACAACCCAAACTATTATGCTTCACTTGTGTTATTTCAAACATATAAAAATGTAAAGAATGTCCGCTCATTTGAGTGGTTCCTTTGACTATATTTCTCCCCGTTGGTGACTTTTATAGTAATGTTTGAACCTAATACAATTACTAACAAATTTAATCAATGTTGAACACTTAAAAATACACATATGCAAATGTCAAAAACAATTGAAAAATGATTCATCACATGAAGTTTTCATAATAACATATGTAGTTGACATGTAACATTTGGAATGAAACTAAAACAATTTCAATATAGATTACCACAAATGTTATTGGATTTGCAAAAAAATATAAATAATAATTACATAAATATATCAATTTTCAAAATACTCACCGAAAAAACCACTATGAGAAAATAAATGTTTTGCAACTAGACTTGTTGACAAGTTGCAATAACACAATTCACTGTATATAAAGTTGTATACATATGCAATTCATGTAATTATGTTACAACTAATGTGTAATTACATAAGCAACAATGTGTTAACATGGCAATGACATGCTCACAAATCATCAATGGACACATGGCAATTCTAAATTAAAGGGTGCATGCGTGGATGCTATTACTTCTAATGACTATGTGTAAGCTTTCAAGCAAAATTCATTATATAGGGAATACTTGAAGGGCGGTTGGATGGGATAAGGTTTGGATAATAATGAACTACGTTTACGTAGAGTTAGCCAATTTGGCAATTGGTTGCAAATGGCGATAGTTGTCACAAAATATGCTTTAAGTTCTTATTATACAATGAGGACCTCGCATTTGGTGGGTGAGGAGGTATTCAAATCCCAAAAATAACATGCAAATTAAATCTTCCCTAAGGTTAATAGTGGATTCTCACCATCATGACCATGTGAACTTCTCTTGTCCATGGAGTGACACAAATTCCATTCCAATGAACATTACATTAAATATACATGGTAGTCAGTCCCTTGGGAATGTAAGATGCAAAATTCTTATTCTCATGCATTATGGTGTGGAAGTGTGTGAATTTGTTTTGTTGTTATGGATTTTGGCATATTGAACAATGTCCCCCCCCTAGGTCTAATAATCAATGTTTTAATGTGCAAAATAATAACAAGAATGATTCCATGACTAAAATCATTTTAATAAAAATAATCACCAACATTCTTGTTTTGTGTTATGATGGTTGGTGGTTTGACTTTAGAGGTGGCCCTCATGAATGTCACAAGTTTTGGTTTTGTCACAACAACTTAAACCGTTGTGTGGGAGGCTTGGGAAAAAAATATGGTTGATAGGTTCCACGTGCTTCCAATATGGCATGTCCAAGAAGGGACAAATGTCAATCAAAATGAAGTAATAATGTTGGAAGGAGCTAGTTTTATTTGTGAGTAATGCATATGTCTTGAAATTTTTTTCACATTGAAAGTTTTGTCCTTGGGCACCAACCATTGGATGTAAATTCTTGGCCAAATTTTTGCAACAATAAAACTATTCAATGCCCTAGGACATTCAAGCTCTTGAATCAACATCAAAAGAAGTGGGAGGTTGGTTGTGCTTTGCAAACAATTTATTTGCCATCACAATTCTTTTGCCATCCACATCGGTTTTTCCACCAAGGTTATAACACCACCTCTAGTTTGCCCCAAGACAAAGAACAATATGAGGTGACAATTGGAGATTTTTTGACCTACACTTGCATGGATTTTATCACAGTGATGACAAGTTTGTTGGGCGGGTAGGGGAAGTTGGTGCATTGTAAGCACATGTATTAGATTCTACAACATGTAATGTATTGTGGTAGATGGAAGAATTCATTTATCATTCAACTTAAAGTTGGAATTAAGTTCAATGCTTAATAAGTTGTGCTAAGTAAGTTAAGTCTTGTCCAATGCATAGAATGAAGCATAATCCAAAAATGTAGATTTGTTGTGACGTGCGTAGTTGGACAATACATAATAGTCATTGACATTTTTCCTTTGTTCTTTCATTCAACTTCGCTCATGAATGTGGAATGCATTATAAGTCTTAAATGTAAGCTCATACTATCTAAAGCCTCAAACATAATCCTAAATGGAAAATTGGTTGTTGTCTATGGAGATGGACAATATTTTATATACACATTTATCAAGTATTTAAATTATTTCATTTAGTTATGCTCTTGAATTTGCGTGGTCAAATATTTGGATGAATGATAATTGTAAAAGATTACATCTAAAAAGTTGGGCACTCTATCCAAAATAACATTTGCCATTTGGAACTAATTCCATAATTTAATTTCAAGAATTATGCAAAGTCTTTAAACATTTTTCCAACTCCTATGGAACTTTCATCCATTTCAATGTTCCAAAGTTTAAACTCAATGATAATTTTCATCCATTTCCAAGTTTCATTCAAGTTGAAAAGATTGCCATGTGACAAAATATTCTTCCACATCATCAAATATTCCCTTGACATGGCAAGGTATATCTTAAAAATATTTTATTTATGTGGTAGCAAATATTCTTAAAGGATTCTTTTATGCTCATTTGCTCATTGCTCACATTCACATTCACATGAGCTAGCATCATTGCTCACCTTCACCTTCAAGGAATCCAAGCTCAAAAGTTAAATAAGAATACTTGCAAACAACTTCACAACACAAAACACAAGATAATTTTCAATTACACAAAAACAAACACACAATATTCTTCACAAGGCTTTCAATGGAATTTCAACAACCAAGAATGCGATTCCAAAGCACAAAAAAAGATATTATCCTAAATCACAAAAAATCTCTAACCCTATTCACACTAGGATTGTGTTACTTGCTTAAAAATGTTTAATTAGGCTATGTTCACATTAATCCCAACAATTTTAACTTCTAAGAATTTGTTACCAATCTCCCCAAATTATCAAATTAGATCAATTTTTTTTATCAAATTGTCAAGGGTTTTTACTTGGTAATCATGCTAAAAACTAATTTTTTGTAGAATGGCCACATTTAGAGAATTTAGGTGGTTTGAGAATTAATACGCTCTTATTTATGTGGTCCCATGTCCATACCCTTTCTATCATGCATTAGATATTTTGTTAATTTCACATATGATTATAGTTGGATATATTTCATAAAACATAAGTTAGACACTCTTAGCATGTTCAAAATAAAGGTTGAAACACATGCATGAAAAATATTTGAAATATTGAAAAATGATTGAGGAAGCCAATTCACATATATAGCCTTGAACACATTTTGTTTAATTAGAAGGCATAAAAAGACAACTAACATAGGCTCATACACCCTAGTAAAATGGGGTTTCTGAATAGAAAAACCAAACCATCTTGAAAAAATTATAAAATAAAATTCCAAGTTACATTTGGATTGAAATGGTTAACATTATTAAGTATATTGTCAACAAATAGCCAATGCAAGCAAATGAAAAGGTGGCACCAAAACACCTTTAACTAAATGATGATTAGAAATTAAATTCTTTGTCTTTGGTAATGAAGCGTTTGTTCACATTGACAAAAATGTTTGAAAGAAGTTAGACCCAAAAAAATTGCAATGTCTATTAATAAGATGTGATGAAAAATCCAAAACATATAGATGTATTATCCTTAGATGAAAATAATAATCTGATCCTAAGATGTAAGGTCCAATGAAATGATTATTCCAATGTGTAGCAAGAAACAATGATTTCATTGAGAGGAGGGGGGATTACAATTTTCATATGATCATGAAAACCAATAAAGTAGTTTCATGAGAAAGAAGATCAATGGACAAACATTTGCAACCATAAAGAGAAAGGCTAGAAGAATTTCTACGATATACTTGAGATTGAAAACTTCAAAAGCAACCACCAAAACATAGACTTGACCAAATGAATCATATCACTTTTACTCAAAACAATTCATCTAACTTTACACTAGAATGAAGATGTCAATTTTAAAGCTCACCAACTAGATTAGCAAAACCAAGATAATCAAAACAAGCTTCTAGACCATCATTCAAGTCAAATGACTATGTGGTAGGAGCTCTAGACTTATCAAAAGAACCTAAAAGATTTGATGAAGTTGAATGACTATGTGGTAGGAGCGTTAGACTTATCAAATGAACCTAAAAGATTTGATGAGGCAAAAGAACAAAGTGATTGGAAAATTGTGATGGATTTTGAAATGTACTCAATGTACATAAAACCAAATGTGGGATTTGGTGGAATTGTTGATTAGAAAACGTCCAATCATAGCAAAGTTGGTGTGCAAGAGTAAAAACTTGATTCATAAAAAAAAATTCATAAATTTAAGGTGAGATAGTTTGTAGCTAGGGGTTTTGAACAACATGGCATTGATTACAATGACACAAATTTGTATTGTAAAATCATCAATGTGGAAATTTTATTTTATAAACTAAACTTTCCAATTTGGATAAGAATATATTCATAATAATGGAATTCAATAAATATACATTAAACATATAGTAATGAACTTTTTAAAATGGAAATATGGATTGTGGTTTAAATTGTGTTTTTTCATTCAAATGCACCTTTCATAATATTTCATTTCAAGATGTCTTATAAAATGTATGATACATGATAAAAATAAATAAAATGGATTGAAAAGCATTATGAAACAAATTTTAACCAACAAATAATTATGGACTTTTAAATGATTAAGTTTGAATGAGATTAAAGAGTTTTTAGTTGGGCTCTTGTTCATAGACTTTACCTTTCTCTAGCCACACCATTTCTCCACAACATGGCACAGAAGCTCAACATCATAACCATGAGATGAAGGATTCTGCACTCTCACCATAGCTGCTAACATTCTTGAAACCATAAAAAACCTTCCACAAGAATAGGAATTGAGGTGTGAAGTGGGGGAGGGAGGTTGGATCTAGAATTTGCATAAGGAGTATACAAATCCACTGGTACTATGAGAAACACAGTATCTCTCAAATCTGAGAAACTCTCAAACACAAAGAAAACACCCAAATCTCCTAATCTGTTTTCCTGAAGCATTTCTCTATTCTGGGATTGCAAGTCCAAGCTTCAGATGCAACAGGAACATGATAGAGGTGAAACTAGTATTCAAGGCTCCACAATCAAAATGTAAGCAAAGAAAATTCTCAAACCTGAGGAGAAACTCTAAGATACCCCCAAAGAAAAGAACACCCAATCCAGAAAATACTGTTTTTTTGAAGCAATTTTCTCACTATCCCAGGAGTGGAGGAAGTCCAAGAAGCTTCAGATGGAACCATAAGGAAGTAGTCAGTCACCATGGCCATTAGCATGTGCAACAAAGCTTTTGCTGCATCCCGGAGGAAGCAAGAAACATTTGCACATAATTATAAAATGCTGTGATCCAGATGAAGAAGACCCACCAAATTCTCAGTTTGTAGAGTCCTTGCCATCATCACTAGTTGCTAAGAAGGAGATAATCATCTCTGGTTTAGGGAACATGGGTGGTGGCAATAGTCTTCAAGCCGATGTTGTTCTTCTTCTTCATCCGCTCGTCAATTAGCAGATGACGATTTTCTGGCCCGAATTCGGAGATCGCTACATCTGTTGTCTTCTTATGCTACTCCCCGCACGATCGGACCAAAAGCAACAAAAAAAAATTAAAAAAATTGTCATGATGGATAAGAAGAAGGACCTCCTCTGTAGACCTTCTTGCTCCCACAAGAAGAACACAATACTACTATGCTTGCTGACAATGGATCATGCTCCTCAGCTCATTCGCATTACTGTTTATGATCTCCTGCTCTTGCTCCTGCTCTCTCCTTGATTTCTTCTGATCATCTCTGGGTTTGATTCCTTGGTGTGGGAGTTGCAGAGCAGTGGCGGTACTAGTGTTGGATTGCACAAGAGATGATGTGGAGGGCCACAGGCAGTAGGAGTCTGACGACAACACATGGAGCTTCTTGTGCACCTCCCTCTTTGCTTCGTGGATGTAGGTCACTGAGCTTTCATCTGGCCGCCTGCAGATCCTCTCTGCAACAGCAGCAGCAGCAGTCCACAGTGCGATTGGGCAAGCTCCGATGCGGCCGTGATGTGAAGCAGCATACTAGGCAGCTGCTACAAGAGAAGGGTAGATTAGTACGAAATTGCCATGAGTTTGGAGTAGTAGTGAACCTCAGATGCTGTGCACTACAGGAACCGAGAAGCTCTGCTGCAATTTCGGAGTCAGTGGGAGGAGGAGGAGGAGATGAGGATGGTGGCTTCACATCTGATTCTCAGGAGACTGGAAGTCCACGGAAGCTGGCATCGGTAGCAGCAGCAACAACAACACAGGAGAGTGAAGAAGGAGGAGGTCCTTTGCTGGCGACTTCAACTGCGAATACCTCCGCTCCTTATATTGCTGCTGCACCATACTCTGCCCGAGAAATCTGGGCTGCCAGAGCAGAGGATAGCATAGAAAAGGCACATACAAATCTCAAACCCTGTTGTTATCTCCTCGGAGTAAATTGCAAGCAGAAGATGAGCAATAAAAACTGGGGCAAGCATTGCACACAAAAATCCTTGGAGTTGACTAAAAACTGTGGTGGGGGGTGATCTTGCAGGTCATCTTCGATTTCAGGTTCCTGACACTCCTTGCGATTGGAGGCTCATTGGCAGGATCTTTGCTGTGCTTTCTGAAAGTTAGTGTCCACAACAACAGTGCTTGATATTGTGAAACCTGTTGTGTCATTCTTGATGGAATTCTTCTGTTTGGTGCATGACCCGTCTTCTGATGTGTGATACCCATCCTTGGTGATTGCATTGTTTTTGTATTCACTGCTTTCCTGACCAGTGGTGCATGTGAAGTAGGGTTGTGGATATGTGTATGAGTGTTTCAATGTGAAGCGATTCATCACGGGAAAGGTGCTCTTCAAACTTGTTGAGGCTGTCGGTGAGTTTTTGATGATCACCCCCTCCCCAAACTTGAAGCACCAACAGTGTTGCTGCATGTATTGTTGATGATTAATTAAGTAATTTTTTCCCAATTCTGACAAACAAGAACCTATAATTGACATTTTGTTCTTCTGCTGCAAAAATCTACCTGCTGCTCCAAATCTGTGTCACATCAAATGCAGATCAACATGTTGTGATTTCTTGCACTCACAGAAGCTTCAAGCTATGTAAAGCTCCATTTGGATTTTTGTTCGGATTCTTACAAGCAGGTGGAATTCATTGTGGCCATGAATTGGGTGTTGGTGACAGATGTTTACTTGTTTGGTACTGTGTTGTTGATTTTCGGAATGGGAGTGTATGGTCTTTTCATCAGCAATGTGTCAAGTGATACCAAAGCTGCTGATGACCGTGCCCTTCAGAACACATCCCTCTTTGGGTTGTTTCTTCTCAAGGTAACTTGAACCCTGGGTTTCTCGCTTTGTGAACAATTTGAGACTAGGGGATTTGTGCCATATTTGTTGCAGGTTTTAAGTATGGAATGAGCAGGAATTCAACAGAAATAATGGACAAACTCAGACATCTAGTACAGGAATGCACGATAGTATGAAGTATGCCACTGTGGGAATTCATGAAGGGTGGAGAGTTTCAAGACTGTTGTTTGGTGCAAAGAATGCTTGCTATTTTGCAATGCATAACACTCTACTCCTCTGCAGCAGCCTCTGAGCTGTGTAGTTGTCAATTCCTTAGCTCAATTTCTTAGATAATGAACTTGTCAGCACCATGACATGCTCATATGTTTCTTGTCTCTTGGAGATGAAGTGAGTAATATTTAGAAACAAGACCCTGGGATTGCAGTAAGAAAGAGGTGCTGAAGTTCAGTATAACTGGTTGTGGTGTTGTTACAGGCAAGACCCAAGTGGATGTGCATCGGATCACTAGATGAACTGAAAACAAAACTAGGGCATGTCATAGTCATGATTCTGCTCGTGAAAATGTTTGAGAAGAGCAAGAGAGTGCTCATCACAAGCAGTATTGATCTGCTTGGTTATTCTTTCTCCATCTTTCTGTGTTCTACCTCTCTATATGTGCTTCACAGGCTTCATCATGGTTAGGGAACCCACTGAAGATCAGTGTTGTCTACCTACCTACCCGTATGTGCATTAGCCTATATAGTTGACATTTCACTGTATGGAACATCTGTATACTATTTTTGCTAACAAATTGCCCAGTGTGCTCATAGATTCAGGTGGATTGAGACTTATCAGTTTGCACCTTGGATCACTGAAGCAGTGCCAACTCTTTATTCTTCATCTTTGTATGTTTTCTCACTCAACAAACTCCAGCTCATCAGGTTGTTGTTACCATGATGAGCTTTTCATCGACAGAGTTGATTGTGAATCCAGAAAGTCTCCAAAAAAATGACTTAGGGTTCTCTCATAATGATGTCTTGAATACATGAGCTATGAAATCAATTGATTTCAAAGCAAAAAAAGAACTGGAGCTTAATTGGGTGCTGTTTAACAAGGTTTTAAGATCTATGTCAGCAGAGAAAGAGCCAAGACCTGGTCAATGCCACCATAAGCCATCAGTGCACCAGAATAGCATTAGGCATCCAAGCTCCAAGTAATAAGGAGTGCCATGCCATGTTACATTCCAAGAGTGCTGTGCTAATAGATAAAATTTGCAAATTTTTTTTGGGGGTTTGTGGTAAATCATGATGACGATTTTATGTCATAGGACTTTTTTTTGGTTTTAAGTGTAAAATTGCTTCATCTCCTTTGTATACATTGAGTTAGGTTTGTGGTTTAGGGAATGATTTGATGAGTTTTGATATTTGATTGAACATAAAATATTAAGGAAAGGTGATCAACATTTGGTCTCACCTTGAACATGGCCTATTGACCTTTTTATGTTTAGAATTAAGTAGAAAAAAGAGTTGAATAAAAGATTGATGGTTGGAACCATCACAATGGAGACAAAAAGGGAAGGCCAATGAAAGGCGAAAAGACGAATAGCTTGTAGGAATCAAGAAAAAGGAGGAGAAAGCTAGTCCCTCTCGTTGTAGGAAGCTATTTCACCCACATCCCCTTTAATGTCACTTGCATGCAAATTGTGAGATCTAATAGTAAGGGGAGGTCTAGAACACGCAGCACTCGTTAACACAATTTCCTCTTTATAGCAAAGGTTAAAGCATGTTGAAAAGTGATATTAACATGTTGCTTATAAAATTGAAAGCAAAATGACAAGGATAAATGACCTTTTGATTATTTATCATGGAAAAGATGGGCACATTCCTTGATGAAATGATTCATGTCATGCCTACGTGCGCCATGCACCTTCATGGCCATTGGAATATAATGGTGTCTTTCATGAAGGCCTTTATACTTGCAGATCTTAGCAATGGCATTAAGTTTTGTAATTGCATTTGTTGGTTAATTAATGACATTTGAAACCATCGTTTCTTATGTCGAGTTAATAACCACCACATCAGTAATGAAGACCTGGTCTTTTCGAGTCATGTAAAAATTGGTTCATAATGAAACTCCTAGTGTAAAGGTGTATCACCACTCTTTCCAAACAACATGCCCACTCTTTTGAACGAGAGTATACATGATATCTCGAATGGCATCATGTGTGGTTATCCATTGACCTCTAAATGAACAACGAGTTAAGTGCGTACCAAATGCATCTAACCTATGTCCACATTCACACATGAGAAGACTAAATGTTGAATCAATTTAAGATGAAAACACAAGGCTAAGGTGAAAGTGGTGTGTCGTGGTGGAAATCCATCAAAGATGCTTGTAGACTTGGGGTGCCGATTATTCCTACACTTTCAAAAAAATGGTGCATAACCCTAGTGATAAGAGGAAGGCCATCTCGTGTTACACATAAGCATGTGGAAGCAAGTGTGGGCCCCCTTCAACCTGAGAAACATATTCCTCCGAAACGAGTCCATCGAAAATACGAAACTTAAAACACAAATAAGGAGCCACTATAACCTTACTCCCTAGAAAAACATATGGGGGCACAATCCTCCATAGAAAAAAGGCTTATATCACCAAAGGATATCGATAATTAAGCTTGACACTTCATTAAGGGGCCTTGAAAAGATTCCCATGATCCTAAACCCATAATGTCCCCACATACTTTCATAACTCTTTCATTGAAACCCGCCAAAATAAATAGGAAGGAAGAAGGAAGTATTATCTGTGTGAAATAAAAAGGTCAATGAACTACACATGAGGATAAAATGCCCAAAGCAACTTGGGTGTCTCCTAGGAGAGGAATATTGTCGATATGCATCATGTCCTGAGATAAAACTTCATCCAAAAAATGTGAAGCAAAATCTTGAGAACCCACTGGCACACCCAAAATGCGTAAACCATCTGTGACCAAGGTGTAGCCATGAGGAATTTCTATGTTTGGAGAGATATTTGACAGACTCCAAAGCTTGCACTTTGACAATTTAACCCTAAGCCCAATTAAGGCTAATTCGGTTGAAAGGTGGTCAAAGGCACAAGTAATCTCACTCAAAGGCCCCACGATGTGGATATTGTCCGTTAGGGATGGAAAGACGTAGCTAGGGGTCAGCGTGATGGTTTTTAAGAAAGTTCAATAATGGGCCAAAATAAATAAAAGACTTCTTAGGGGGGTCCCTTTGCCTCGTGCCTGAAGAATATTCAATAATGGTGACCCCTTCTACATGCCACCCATGTTGATGGTAAAAAGAAAAATGAGCACCAAAAAGTTTTTTGGTAAAGGGGACAATGCTCGCCAAAGGCCCCCTTGACATCACATAATTCTCTAAAAATAACAGTCTGAGAAACACTATTAAAATTGTTTTCAACATCGACCTGCATCATAGCCCAATTAAAGTGTAAGTTGAGGAAGGTTCGAATTCCAAAAAAGATGGCCTCACAACCTTTAGGGGTTGAAACTCTAAACTGATGGGGGATAGGTGCTCCTAAAATGACCCTTGAAGTTATAGGACAATGGAATGACTAATAAGGCGAAAAAAACACCTTGCCCATGGTAATAAAACGAAGACCACTAGTGTCCTTTGCCATTGTCAACAATTTGTTAACCCCCAGCACTAGGGCCACTAACCTATGGATATCCCCATGAACAATAGCAATGGCAACCTGGAATAATTCTAAAAACCTTGAGGATGGGTCCTTTGGTATGAGGCATTTTGAAAGATGCTTGTATACCATCCTAGAAAGCCCACTCGAAAACAAATGGGGAGCAAGGGTTAAAGTTTGGGCAAATAGAATCCTATCCAGGACAAAAATGTGCTAAAGTTGATAGTAAAAAATAGGTGGAAGGACAAGGTTTAAAAGAGGGGGGTACAACTAGTGCAAGGCAACAATGGTGTCCTTTAAAGGAATAGCTAGCATCATGAGTTGGAAAGTTCTGGCAATGCAACTGTACTCATCGACTCTCCTTAAAGTTAGACATGAATGAAGATGAATGGTCGAGAATCTTCCCAAAAGTGGAAAAAACGAGGCGCACAAGAGGCACATGAAGACTGTTCCTAAAAGGAAGACCAGTCACCCACCATAAACCTCTTAAGGCAAGTAGAAACCTTTCATTGACCTATATGACCACCTCAAGTATACACAAACACCAACATGGCAATAAGAGGAAAATGAACCATGTTAATTTGTCTATTAGGTCTTAGGAAATTCAGTCAAAAGGTAAGCAAAAAGCCTACTTGAACTTGTCTTGGATGGCTCGAAGGATCTTATGAAACAAAAGAGGGCACATGAAATGAGACTCAAACAACCCCAAAATGGAGCTAGACTTGGCCTGAAGCCAACCCCAAAAAAGCAAAGAGGATTAGAACCAAGGAAAAACACAAGAGGGGAGGACACATGTCAAGAAAAAACGGCTTGATTAGCTTGGGAAATGAGGCTAGCAAGAGGGTGAGCATTTTTGACATGCCTCGAAAGGCCGTTTAAAGTGTAAAGACTTGAACAATGAGGACAAAAGGTATTTCAAATTGAAGGGGGATGCAAAGAGGGAGTCATCAAAAAAAAAAAAAACCCTAGGAACCAAAAGCCCAAGCCCAAGTCCCCACACCACCAACCAACAAAAACAACAAAACACATCACACACACAGGAAGACACCCAACAC
>Ga0116231_10002367_pt1 | contig 39413 bp, 24 predicted proteins | sample S1TSphgellanicum_2_FD_89695 | JGI IMG/M metagenome (GOLD analysis project Ga0116231, IMG submission 89695) | Host-associated microbial communities from peat moss isolated from Minnesota, USA - S1T2_Fd - Sphagnum magellanicum MG | ecosystem: Host-associated > Plants > Peat moss > Unclassified...
ATATGACAATATGAGGACTGTAGACAATCTTTTTGTGTGTGAGAGTAGGGGTTGGCACACCATGAACCTTTGGTTGTGGAGTGAAGTAAAGGATTGGCCCATGTCAACATGGATAGGGTGTAAAAGTTTCAATGTACTTGTTTTGAAGTTTTGAGTTTTTGGCAAAAGTCAGGAAATATGTGTGTTTTTCTTTTTTATCAAAATTTTGTGTGAGATGGCATGCTTTTGTGATTTTTCTTTTGTTGCAATTCTATAGATACGAGTGCCATCTTATCATGGTGTCTTGAATGGATGGGATCAAAGTTGAGAGCTGCTGAGAGAATGACTAGGACTTGAAGGTCAAAAAGTGGGTATAATCTCGGTGGCACTAGTAAAGAAAAAGGAAATGCGGCCAAATGTAGGTATAGAGAGACAAAGTAAAAAAAAATGATGCCACGTGGCGCCCTGAAAATTTAGATTGCCTTTTGAGCCCTCAGGCCTACCTCCACTAATCAAAAACCTTTAGCCAAGAGGGAAAATGTCAGTTTTATCAAAGCTTCCTTGTGATTTTGCAAGATCCATGCACAAGCAATGTTCAATGAATTGGTGCATTTTGGATGTGTGTGTGTTGCAAGATTTCAATTTGAATGTACCAAATGGGGTGGTAGAGCAGCTTACAAGGAGCTTGGAGATGAAATGGAGCATAATTAAACATGATGTTTCGAAGTTTGTAGATGTGTGTGGTGTTGTGATAAGTTTGAATAAGAGTGGAACATCTTCAAACAATACATTTCATTGAGCTCTTGAATTGTACAAACTCAAATCATAGAAGGGAGTCAAGTTGTGTTTTGTGCATTGTTGGCTTTTGCTCAAAGACATCCTTCATTGGTATGATTTGCATGAATAAATTAAGAAAATTGGTTTTGTTTGTTAGGACAAACCTTGACCTTTTCTTTCAAGGATCGAAATTTTTTTATCAACTTTTAGTTATTAATTTTTTTTATCATTGTTTAAATTTTTTTCATCATCTCCCCCAAAAGATTGTGTGCTACCCAAAAAAATGTAAATGTCCGATCAACAATGGTTCCATGTCCACCATTGATTCAACAATTGAAAAAAATTCTTGCCCAAAAACAATGGTTCAATTGAAAAGTTTTGAAGTAGTGACCAAAAAAATTTCGATCATTGCCCATAAATTTTCAATCATCTAATAGATGACGGTTCAATCTTCACCATCGATCTAATGCCTAAAAAGTTTTAATTGTTACCCAAAAAAATCGATCGTCAACAAGGTTTAAAGCAACCAAGTCATGTGATTTTCATTGACCACTAACTTTCCCCTAGGCAACCCGACCTCACTTTGACCTAAGTTGATTATATTCGAATGTGGCATTGAGTAGTGTCAATGTCCAAATAGATGCATCATATTTTAATGAACGTTTGAACTTTGTGACAACCTTAACCTAAACTTGGGTTAGATTCAAAAGGAATAAACACTATAGGTTGGATCGTATTTAATTGTATGTTTGTAAAAGCTTATTTTAAGGCTAAAGCCTCACCTAAAATGACAATCCCACCACTTTTTTTTTTTAAAAATGGAATTTGAAATTTGTGGGGTTTTTTAAGGCTACCATGATTTTAGCAAATACTGCAACCGCACAACATTAGTAATCCACATAAAATTGTAACAAACACCTACAATTAAAGTCATGGCAATGACATGAGAAACGGCTTCAATTATCAAACACCAAGTAATTTTGACAATTTCTACTTAGCTATAAGGTAGTAAGGTGCATTGCATATGGGATAAAATAAGAACCTTTTTTTGTTTTTCACACATGCTTTAAAATTAACTCTAGGAATCAAAGCTACAAGAATTTACATGTAGGTTATTGATAGACTCAACAAATAACAAACTATTTCACTAGGATATAAGATACCTCCTTCTATTAAGGACATTTAAAACATGGAGGACCTATTGAAAAACATTTTGTAAAAGCGTAAAAAATAAGAAGACATATTGTACAATTTTGTAGGTTTGGAGGCTAATGGGTGCCTCAATTTTTAATAGGTTTGCTTACACTATATTGGCTTTTCATTTGACTCTTTACAAGGTGCCAATATCTTTTTGGTGGTCCATACAATTGCATTAGAATAAGAAGATGAATGATGCCATTTTCTATTAAATTGACACAAAAAAAAGGACATCATCAAGTTAACAGCTTGATAGTGTAAGCATAGGTTGTTGGTTTACAATGGTCAAATTTTCATAATAAGTATAACATTTCATACAAAATCTAGGTTTTTCGTCTTGGTACGATAGTAAAATCTTCATAATAAATGGAACATCCCATTCTATTTAAGTATAGTATTCAAGGTCAACAAGGTTTTAGTTCTAGGTATGATAACAACTTCTATTGGAGCAAAACAAACTTTTGGAGAACTAACAATTGGAGTTAAGTTATGACACTTGTGAATGGGGATTTTTGTTATCTTTTCTACATGCCATGTACCTTACCATATAACATTAACAAAGTAGTTGGTGAAGGCGTCTACATTCTTGTTCAATATCATTTTGGTACAAGAACATATATTTACTTGATGTTGAACTAGATTGTTTTATTTTAATTCACAAATTAACAATCCAAGACAACTAGCACCAAATGTCTATAAGTAATGACAACAAAAGAAAGGTTATGTTCCTAGCCCAACTATAAGCATAGTTGGACCCACCAACAAACTACATGAATAAAAATCATGAACAAGAAGTCATTGAAAATTTCATTAGAGTTTTAAGATAATCAAGCCTAGAATTTCATGTGTCATTGAGATTTTGGATTGAAAGATCTAACTAATACACACTTGTGCTATTGGTGGTTGGAAAATTCAATGTGGAATGTTTAATGGCCAAAAAAAACAAAGACTTTGCATTCTAGATTGGTATACTCCATTGCATCACACATTGACTGAAAAATAACAACATAAAATCCATGTGCATATAAGACTACACCTTAATTTCAAGCATGACTGAGTCACCCCAAAAAGATGAAGAATGTATAATGAGAAAAAGGTTGTAGTAAAATATTTCAAAACTATCAAGTAGACAAAACATTTTAATTCATCAAGTACAATTGAGACCTTGATCTTAGATTACAAACTAAACCCATTGAAAATCTAGTTGCACAAGTCCAAAGAAAGTTAACATTCACTATTTGTGGTCAAGTGTTGACCATGAATGGAAACTTTATTGAGATCCAATTTTCTCTCCATTCAAAAAAGAGTTTGACAAGTTGATGTTGGTTCCTTGACATCATCATCAAAATCCTCAAAAATAATCATGATGATAGAAAGCTTGGACTTATTTTTGTTGAAGAGATTAGGTTCTCCCTTGGAAACAAGTCTTACAACTTTTATACAAAAATATTTCAAACATAAATTAATGTTTGGACTACCAAGGTTGACCATTAAAGGAAATTCTATTTCTAGATTTAATTTTTTTCACTCAAAATGAATTCCAACAAAATGAATTCTAACAAGTTGGTGTTGGTTGCTTACCATCATCATCAAAACCCTAAGACAAGCATGGTGACATAAAACTTAGACTTACCTTAGTTGAAGGGAGGTTGTCTTTTGGAAATCAAGTTTTTTTTGTACAAAACAACTTTAGATATGGACTTGATATCACCTTGCACAACATGTGGTTTTCTTGGTCTACAATCTTTGTTTTTCATGATCATCATGTGCACACCATCACCAACTCTTGTGGCTACCTGCCGCCATGAAGATTTTTGAACCTGGCCACAAGATTTGAGCGTGTCTTTTCCTCCTTTTCTTTGCTTTAGTTGGGCAAATCAACTTTAGCCATTTTGAAAGAGTGAGTGAGAGAGAAAGAGGAGGCAATGGTGGGGCCGCTTCTAAAGTAGACATGGGAAGTGGAGGAAGCGAAAATGAAAAAGGGGTAGGAAAGGCAACGGTTTTGGTTTTGGCGATGGTGGCAAGTGCATCATCACGTCAAAAAAGTGTCATGGTGATGGTAGGAGGAGAAGAATAGACGGGTGAAAATAGTGCGATGGCTTGAGATACTTTTTTTTTTCCAAACTTCTTTTTTAATTTCTTTCCTTCTTTCTTTTGGCTCTTCCTTCCTTTCTCCTTTCTTCTTGTTTTTTTTTCTCTTTTTCCTTTTCCCTTCTTTCTTTCTTTTCTTTTCTTTTGGATTTTCTTCCTTCATCTTTTCTTCTTGTTCCTTCTTTCTTCTTTCGTTCTTTCATTCTTTTTTTCTTCCTTCGGCCCAATGGAGACCCTTCCTTCTTTAGCTTTTAGGCCTCCTTTGGGTTTTCGTTCTAGTTTGGTTCCTCGAACAACTTGCAGCCCTTTTGGTCTATCATCGTCCCTTGGGGTTAGGGGTGTGGCTCTTTGCAACATTCCATGTTCTAATTGTGGAGCTTTATTTTCTTAACATGGCATGGCTTGACATTAAAAGCATTGTCAAGCTTATCAAGTTCTCCTTCCATGTGGCTCTCCAAGTTCTTTTATTTTTTCTTTGGCCCCCTTTCCACCTGCAAATGGCATGGGCTTGGATTTTAGTGTTAGATCCTTTGATCGCCTTCCATTTGAGCCTTCTTTGGCCGAGTTTATATTCGTGTGTCCCTTTCATTTTTTGGCAAGAGGTGCAACTTACGTTTTGCCTTCCTCTTGATCACCTAACATGTGATCTGTTAATTGATGTGGCAACTTACCACTTATTTTTATTATTCCTTCAATGTTGTCTTTCTTCTCCCCCTTGTGGGGATATAACTAGACATAAAGATATTAAAGTGTGCCTTTGACAATTCCTCTTTAGTGATTAGGAGAAGCTACAAGCGGAATATCTTTTCGTTAGCATAAGCATAGGCAATAACCTTGTCTTTAATTATGGGCACATTTTTAGCTTTGCCCAATTTTGATTTTACTGCTTTAGCACCCCCTCGTGTTGATTAGGACAAAATTTAACCTCGAAGTACACTAAGGAATTTACACATGCTGCTAAAGCTCTTGCCCCTCTTGCCCTAGCTTTTGCATCTTTAGAGGTAGTTAGCATGTTGCTAACTTTGCACCCATTGGACATAGACTCCCCCTATTCAAATTCCTTGTTGGACTTTTAACTTGATTCAAACCTTGAGCTTTTCATGGACTCTTTTAGGTCAACTTTTTTGTGCATGTCTCACTTGTCGGCCGATGGTCCTTCTAGCATGGTCTTCAAGCATCTTCAAGATTCTTTTAACTTTGAAGATTCAACGAATGGTTTCATTCAACTCCACCAATTATGTTCCCATGTGGCCATCGATCACATCCTTGGGTCTATGGTTCAAATTCTTGGGGTTAGTAAGCTTTTGGCTTTGGCTAAGTCTTTTGGTGGCATCCGTCTTATTGTAATGGGAAAAGTTTCTACTAGCTACTGAGTAGGGCTTTATGCTTATAATTTCGTGATGCATTTGTTTTTCATTTGTCACCATATTAGTTTGCGATTGTGGTTAAAAAAGGTTGTGAGGTTGTGGTCCATGGTACTTGGGCCATTTTGGATGCCCATCCCGATTGGGTGGTGCTCCAAGTAGACATTGCGAATGTTTTCAACACCATTTCACATAAGACCATCTTCTAGGAGCTTCAGGTAGTGAGGGGTTGGTTGTAACAACTTTTTCCTTTTGATGGTTTTTTTTATGACCTTTAGGTTCCTTTGTATTTCAATCATCAATAATCTTCAAAGGCTTTTTCTATCATTATTTTTTCTATGGGCATTCGTTAAGGCGACCTACTTATAGGGCCTTTTTTTACCTTGGTTCATTTTTGCATTTTGTGTTGTTTTCCAAGGGTTTTTCCTTCTTGTCTCTTCCCTTTCTTAACCAATGAGACCCATATCCTCGACCCTGCCCATGTTGTCTCCCTCGCCTTTGATCATTTTGCTTCCCAATTGGCTTCTATGGGGTTGTTAATTCAACCCCACAAATGTTTAGCTTAAGTTCCATCTAGCTTGCCTCTTGGGTTTATCCCCCTTACAAAGTTCTGTTGCCCCCATGGTGACATCAAGATCCTTGGGGTCCCCTAAGGTTTTGCCTCCTTCATTTCATATTTTTTGCAAGAGGTTTTAATTGAAGATGTTTGACATGTAGATGTGATCACGAAGTTAGGGGATGTTCAAGTGGCTTTTGGTATCCTCTCTTAACGTTTCACCCAAAAGCCTTCCTTTTTATTTCATTGTTTCCCCCCTTTCCAAGTTTTTGAAGTTAGTTCGTTGTTTTTTATTCCACCTTTATGGGAGTTTTTGAAAGACTTTTGGATTTGGGCTCATTGGAGTGCCTTGAAGCCTTTTTAGTTCATCAATAGGTGGTTTTCCCCATTTCTAATGGAGGTGTAACATTGATTTCCTCGAAGGTCATTGCTCCAACTGCCTATTTAAAAAGTTGGACCTTAGTAGCCCCTATCATAGCTTCCAGGTTTTTGTTGGATTTTTGCCCATTTTTGTTAAAAGCGATTAGTGCAAGCAGTTTTAAGCCACTCCCTTTCCAAGCGCATTTGAGATCAAAGCAAAAGCTTCTCCGCCCAAGGGCTATAACATGTGTCCCTCCTTTTGAGTAATTGGCTGAGAGAGGTGCAAATCGTTTTCAAGATAATATTGTAGAAAGATTGCACGACCATTCTTTTATTAACATCCTTTTTAATTTACCATCTCATTTGCATTGAACACACTTGAGGTCGTGTGTAAGGGGGTGGTTGGATATTATAATGCACCATTATGGAAATCATAATGACAATTTTTCTTAGATTTGATAAATGTTCTTGCATATAATTTTTAACTTTTATTAAATATAACAAAAAGGGACTCACTTATGTGAAGCTAACACATAAAGTTTATAAACATTAAAAAAAACACATCAAAATCATGAATGTTCAATTAGTAATGGACTTTACAACCTTGGTGAAGTAGAGTGTCACGAACTATAAAACCTTGGATATGGACTTTTATTTCACAATGTGTTTATGTAATGTATGTGAAACTTTGGGATATAAAATATTTGAAGTTTAGGGCATTAAAGGTCCATTTAGTGAATGAAACATTTTTTTAATTTTATGTTCCATAACATTAAATATGCAACCCTTGAAATATTTCGCAAAGTCCATAAAGGCATAAAAAATGTTGATTTTCCTGATTTTATTTTAAGGAATACCTTTTAAATGGTTTTTAACATGGTGGCCCCAAAAACAATTTGGAAAAAATTGAATGTTTGGAATGAAAATTACATGGTCAATTTTAAGCTAATTTCAAATACACTAAAAATGGACTTTCGAAAGGGACTTTGATTTGCCGGTTTTGGTCCACTTTAATATGCTTTCACCTAAGGTTGGGTGCTAGTGCTTGGTTGTTAACTCACCTAGTCGTTCCTTTCTTCCACTTGCTTTCAACTATTTTCTCCATCGCATTACACACTAAGTTGGGTCTTTCCCATCCTTTAGTCCTTGGGGAGTAACGTTACATTTGTAATCAAGCTTTGGATCCTATGGGGATCCACCTTTTTCATTGTGTGCATGGTGGGGAAAAGATGGCTTCACATGATGTTGTGTGAATTCTTTTTGTTACCATTATAAGAAATGTGGGATTTCATGTTTCACGAAAGCAAACCCATGTCCTCCCCCCCCCCCTTATAGTCTTCACATTGACAAATTGACATTGTGTTGATAGTTGATGGTGTTTGCACATTGGCAGACGTTGTCATTGCCAACCCCACTTGAATTGATTTGGTGTCATGGACTGTTCTTTCTGGTGGGGTTGCAACAATAATCATGATTCATGCGAAAGATTTTTCTTTATCGTGATCGATTTTGGGCAAACATGTTTTTGGATGTCTACACCAGCAAGCGGACGAGTTTTTTCATTGATGTGTCAACATGGTGTGGGGAGTGAAAGGCACCGAATGCCTTCTTCTTTCAATTTTACACGCATTTTATAGGCATAGGGTGTCAATGGCATTACAACGTGCCCATGTGGTCTCTATTTGAGATCTGTTGTTACAATAAGTGAGGGTTCTTCTAGGCTAAATGTCCTTTTAGGGGATCCTCCCCTTTCATTATTTGATATGCTTTTCACGATTGGATGGGTTCAGGAACTTGATGTTACATAGTGGTTTGCCCTCTTTGGGTGGTTCTTTTGTTTTCTTGGACATGGGTTCTTCCTTTTTTGTTCCTTGTATTTCCCCCCTTTTTGGGTGCTTTGATTTATTTATGTTTAGCAAGATTTCATCACTAATGTTTGAACCACCAAGGCCCACAATATGTTCATGAAATAAACAGAAAAAGATTGTTAAAGCCTAAACCTTAAACCTTGGAGATGAATGTCATAGCAACAACACATAGTTTTTCTTTGATGCTTTTGGTACCACCATCATCAACCAAACACTTAAAGTTGCAAACCCTAAACATCACAGCAATCCAAAACTAGCCACACATAGATCTTTTTTGAAGTTTTTGGTATCACCATCATCAAGTAAACACCTAGATTTACAAACCCTAAACCTTGTAGCTAACTTGTTGCAAGTCAAAGCAAGATCTTGACCTACCTTAGAGGAGATTCTATAGTGCTAAATTATGGTGAAGATAGTGGAGTAGCCAAACCCTAAACCTTTCGATCTCCTTGCACTCAAACCTTGAAACAATGCTTCTCGGGTTGAGTTTTCATACAGATGCACATGGAAACACAAGAAGAATGCCAAGAAATCCAAAAATCAAGCAAGCTTTCAAAAAATTCGCCCTGGCCTTGGACAAGAAGCTACTTTAGCATAATAAGGTATTGTTGAATCAAACTCCAAGAGAATCCAACACTCTTTCATTATCAAGGAAATGTGACCATAAACTTGAAGATTTGCCCATATTTGTAGGGCTCGAAGATTTGTTCCTAGAATCTATGTACCTATGGTGGTGGAAAGCCACAGTGCTGTAATGTTGTCTTTGTTTCAAGAGCTCTGGGACTTTGAAGGATGTCGTATGTGATGGCATTGACATGGTGAATCACATCAGGCTTTGAAGAAGCTGTAGATTTTTCAGTGGGTGCCTTTCTTGACACATCTGTGTACATTTGATCTTTGGTTTTGTTGTATTGGATTCACTAACAGAATGAGACTGTGGTTCTTACTGATCTGGGGCATAGTGAACAAGAAGCTGAAGCAGCAGCTGGTTGAAAAATAGGTTTTGATTTGAGGAGGCTCGTGTGACAGCATCCAAAGTTGAGCAGGTCAGTATCTAACTCTTTTTTCTGATGCTTTCTGCAACTATGCAATGGAACTCAAGAGCTTTCTTCAGGTTGAAGGATCTGAAGGGATTTAAACCATTTTATGCACTGTGATGTTAGTGGTTATTACCAAGTGAAGGAGGGTACTTAGAAACAGACGGTTTGGAAGACACCTGCCACTTCAGTCTAGAGTCCATTGTAAAAGAAGTTGATGTTATGAGTGCAAGGCCGGGCTTTGAACTCCATCTTCCAGGTCAGTTGTTGTAGTATAGAAAAAGTTGTTGTGCTCTTTCAGCTGATCTACACATGCCTATAAGAGTTTCAGCCCTTTCTTTTTGGTTGTATGAATTGCCGATTTTCCCTGCTATTGAGTTTGTTTGATTGAACTGTTTGTGATGTACCACCATACAGAGCTTGAATCATCCTTTTGGTTTGGTTTTAATGTTGCCATCCTCACTGAGTGTGAATGTGTGCTGAACAAGTTGCAGACTAGCTCCATATGTGCAAGATTACACAATTCCAGTGGGTGTGATCTGGTACTAGCTGACTGCAAGGGTCATCTAGCCATCTTGTCATGGAGCTGCAGGTTGCATTGCATTTTCCATGATAGGATTGCCTGAACATGATTTGGAGTGTAGGCATTTCCCATCTGATGATTTCTTGGTGTCAACATCTGGATCAGGTGTCTGAATGTTTTGCTGCATTGCCATTTCTTATGATTACAGATTAAATTGTCTTGGTAACTGGCAGGTGATAGAGACTGTACGGGATGTGAAGTCTCTGCACAGTGAGCTCTTCTTTTGCCATTGCCCAAAAGAAACTTATGTTTTGAAAACTCCTACTTTGACTGCTGTGGTGGATGTCAGATTTGAGAGTAGAGTTTGTCTATAATGTCAGCACTTTATTGCAATGTGTACAGTTATCTGGTGATTGGAAACTGATCATTAGTTGTTGCTAAACTGTGCAGGTATACCTACATTTATGATAAGAAAGGCGTTGAAATTCATTGTCTTTGGATAGGACTACACCTTAACTTCCATCCTGGCTTTCTTTACTATGTCTATTTTCCACTAGGGCCTTTGCTCTATTTGTTTGTTACAGATAATTCCAGCTGCCCTGTCGTAGCTGGCATCTTACAAATTTGGCTCCAAAAGTTTCTCAACTAGGTTATTGGAGGAAGTACTTGCACAAACATATAGTTGTTCTTGAATGGCTGAGCAGACACTTAAATTGGAGTTTCTTCCACATCATTTCCTGTTAGCAGTGTGTGGATAAGGGAGGAGTATTGTGGCACCAAGATACAAGCACAGGACAAATGGTGGCACAACATAGAACTCATTTGGGGCATGGTGGTGTGATGTGCATGGACCCATACAATTCAGAAATGGGGTTGGGTCATAGTAATGGGTCTGTCACCATGTGGTCACCAAGCATGTCCACCCTGCTTGCAACTACCCTTTGCCAACATGGTCCTGTAACTGCATTGGCTTTTGAAATGGAGGGTTTGCATATGGTCATAGGAGGTATGGATGGAAATGTGAAGGTGTAGGATGTGAGGAAACTGGTCCAACAACTCCAAAGTTGCTTGATATCAGTCAGAAGGGGCTACTTGGTGTTGCAATTGGCTCCAAAATTGAAATATAGCAGGATGCATTGACCTCAAAACAGGTTGGCTTAGTAGTCTTTTTATTGTGAAGCCATGCAAAAAGTTTAGCCAAATGTGATAACAGCCACCTGGGCCAAGATTGCTCAGCTATCTGCAGCCAAAACCAAAGTCATCACAAGAAAAACCTGTCAATGAGGACAATGACTCTATCGCAAGAACGTTTGCCCAATTTAAGCAGAAGGGATGAGCCTTGTATTGTAAGCTTATCTCAGAAGGATGTGAAAGAGTCTGGTTGCATGTCTCAAGCAAGTGTTCAACAATTTGATCATGTCATCAGCTATAATTTCGTTATGATTGATACTGGGGCACCAGTTCATTACAAGACTTTGTTTGAATTTGCTGAGTGACCTGATTGGCCTTCCCTGCATGGTCCTGTTTATCTCAGCCTTGTGAGGTTGGGTATGCCCAGCAATGCAATGAGATACTCAACCTGTATACATGGAGGAGCTAGGTGATCTGCCATCACAATTCCAGACCTTTCCTACAGAGTGAAATACATTGCACTTTGGTTTGGCAGTTGACATTTCAGGTACCGAAGGTGCTTTTTTAATCAGTGCAGTAGCTGAGTTGCAGTGGAGTTATTGGGTGCTGGCCCCTGAGTATTTTGAGCTCTGAGCCATGAGTTTACTAGGATTATTGGTGCTTTAGGGCTTTAGGACTTGACAGGGTCTGTCAGACCACTAGGGTATTTGATGCAGTCAGAGTGTGTAGTTTTACTCTCCACCAGGATATAGCAACATAAGAAAGTCTAGCCAACCAGGCAGGATCCTAGAGTCAACTCAGATCTTGCAGCCTTGCTGTCTGCACCCACAAATCCTTGCACCACAGCAGCTCTACTAAGTGCTTGCCAATTTTTAGCAGCACTTCTCTCCATGTAGTAGCTGTACAATTCCTGTTGGTGGAATTCTACAACTCATGATTCAGTGTTGAGAATTGAAAGGGCAAGAGGTTGAGTTCTTTTGGCAGTTGGAAACCTGGTGTTTGGAGCTATTTTGGGTAGTGGCAAAGAGAGGAAATGATGTTTAGAGAGACGCCTTTGTTAAAGCATTCTTTTTCCAAAATTTCCGAAATTTCTTTGTGAAGGGTAAGGGACCCACATGCAGTGGCCTCACACAGGTTCTCGCCCCTGTTCACTCAGGGCTACTGCCCCTGGTTCACAGGACTCACTCAAACCTGTGAAGCCCCCATGCATGGATGCCTTACCCTTCATTTTTTTACACCAGACTTTAGGTGCATTTGACATTATAAAAAGATGTGGGGACCTCTTTGACTGAGCTTAGTGCTAGAACCTACAAGCCTTGAAAGCCCACCTGGCCATGTTCTTCTGTTTCCAATGGCTTTTTGGGTAGCAAGTTGAAGAAATCAATTGTGACAAAAGGTGCAAAAGTGTAACTTCTTCCTCAGAATTTGTTGCTTGGGGCACTAAATCCCACAGATTTGAGCGACAAGGAATGCATGTGACAACAACAAGAACCTCTGCATCCATTTTAGCCATTCCTGCAGCTCACTGGATGCTGTTGTCGCCTTCTCTTAAAGGAGGGGTGTTTTGTTGATCCACACACTAGTCTTCTCCTCAGGGTGCATGGCCACAAGCTTTCACGTGGGGTGTGGGTTCAAAAGGCAACACAATCAAAAGTGTGCAAAAACTCAGTCATAATCATCAAAGTGTGGAAATCCATTCATTCCTTATACCTGGCTGCAATTGGTTCAAACTCGGTGGGCATGAGAACTTGTCTTCAAACCTGTGAGGGAGGGCAAAGTCTTGGAAAACTTTGATCTCTTGTGGCTCTGTTTTCACTCTTATGAACACTGGAAACTGGCAGATATGTCTGCTTCTGAATCAAGCAGCCACTCATCGCACAATGGGTGTCTGCCCATTATGGCAAATTCAAACCTGCAACAGTTAAAATTGTAAATGTTTCATGAGGTTGCCAACAAATGAACTCATATTCACGGGAAACAATATTCCTCAAAATGAACAGCAACAACACCTTGTGAACATTCCTCAAAATGTGGGACCAAATGAAATGTACATCATTCTGCTGCCACTGTTACCAATGCTGCTGCTGGTGGACATACTCTTACAGCCTACATTCAAACCTTGATCTAATCAGCACTAATCAGATGTTTGTTGATGAACATTAGAATTATCTGTAAAGTATCCCAAACTGGGGGGATACTGGGGCCCAGTTTGGCCAAAACTGGGGACAAATGAAAAGTCAGGATGAAAATACTACACATGAGAAAAAGAGGGGACCAAACTGGTTTGGTCACCTAAATTGGTCCTCAGAGAGATGAAACCCTAAACTGCCTTACTCTCTCTGTCTTCACTGATGCTCATACTCTTAGTTAAATCAAGTCTTGTCAGATTAAACTCCTGCAAATCTTGTGAGCCCATACCCAGTTTCATTAGATAGTACATTTTCACTCATTTTATTGCTGGATTCAAATTGAGGATGAAGCAAGGATTTACAGGGTCAAACTAGGGGTCAAAGATCAGGTGACTTCATGGATAACATTGGTAAAGATATTCACAAAAGGAAGAGGACTCAGGGTGAAGAGTAAAAAAAATTTCATTAAGGGGGTGAGATCAAGGTGAGATCAACACCTAAAAGCTAGAAAATAAAAATAAAAATACATTGATAATAAGCAAGGTTTGAAACTCATTTTTCTTCTTAGGTTGGTGGTAAAACAAGTTTCAACTTGAGTTTTGATTTTGCTTTCATTTTGGTATGAATGTTATGCAATAAATGTCCTTTTGTTAAAAAAACTATTACTGCTCACCCTCTTTTATGAGAAAATTGTATATTTTTGTGTAACTATTACTCCACGCCTTCTTTTATGATTTAAAATTTTGAAAAGTGGAAGTACATATTAGAAATTGATGAAATTGCCACAACAAAAGGAAAATTATAGTTGTTATGTTTTCACAACTTCATCATTCAAAGGCATCGTTAATTTTTTCTAACTCCCTTTCAAAATGTGCATTTGTTTTAATTAACTTTACTAAGTTAAAAAAAGATTTACAAGAATTCTACAATTGTTGAGTCAATTTTTGTTCACAAATATAAACTTTTCTAAGTTATCTAATTGCAAATGAAACCTTCTTAGATTAGTCAATATTCTAGCTAAAGAAAAAATCATTTCCATCTCAATTTTTGATCCAACAATCCTTGAGATTTTATGGACAAGAAAACCAATAGTAGGAAACATGATTTCATATTCCTCACACCATTTGAAAAGACACTTGATATCTTCCACATTCACTTAACACCATCTAAAAATCTAAAACTTTCTTTTGACAAGTTTTTTTATTAGTTCACTTGTGTTGAATGTCATTCCAAAAATGTGCAAGTTATAGTCTTCATCAATTCTTTAGTTAGCAAGGTCACTTTCAAATTCAACTAAATAATGCAAGTGGTGATGATAGTTCAAAGGCATAGAGCAGAAAGATTTTTTATCATATTCCTCAACAATATCCACGCCTTTCTCAAGGCAAACAAATGAAAATACTAGACAAAGGCTTTTGAATTGAATGGCCAACATTAAGGATAACATGGTATGGGGGTTTTTTTCAAATATTCTAGTAAGAAGGGAAGGAAAAATCCAATATTGCATAAACTTTCTTTTTGATGTTAAAAAAAACATAGCCAACTTAACAAAAATTCAAACAATTAAGTTGCCACAGGAAGGAAACATTTGAATTTCCTCCTTCAATTTCAAACTTATGGATATGGCAAAGTGTAATGCATCATTATGTAACCAATAGTCACAAGATTGGTTGAGAACACAAATAATAACAACAAGGGAAAGATAATCAACAATGATTTGGGACATGTGCCAAGTTCAAGGAGGTGGCACTCAACCAATTTCTTTCACAATATTTTTTTTGCAATAACAAAGCACATGCTAGAAGAAAAATCCAAATTTGTGAGTCAAAATTGTGATTGTTTTACAATTGCAAACAACATTTTGCAACTAATTATCACTTAGTCATGTACCATAAATTCTTAAAACTACAAAAAAAAATTAACATGATGATTTTGCCAATAAATCTACAAAAACAACTACATATATTATTATTCCAAATGGCAACAAACCTCAAAAGAAAAAAATTCAAATGCAACAAAAGTTGTTAAAATTGAAAATTGCCATATTTCATCATATTTTCACTAGGGTTTTTTGTTTCCTTGGGAAAAAACCAAAATCAATGGAGTTTTTATTCCACTCTTGTATATATTTTCTAAAAATTTTGGACCAAATTCTGCACTTTTGCAAATTTACTTGTGAAATTTTAATAAAAATGTATTTCAAACCTTTACAATTTTTTTCATTAGATGTAACATATCAACATGCTTTAGAAAAAACATTGTCAAAACATTTGCTTTAAAAACTTTCCTCTAGACTTAATGTTTTACAAGTCAAAACTAATTTTAATGCCAAAATCATTGCATTAAAATTAGACCCTTCATCTTTTAAACAAACAATGATTTTTTCCTTTCAAACCATATTGTTCCAACAAATCAATCAAATTCAAAACTTGTCTTGTAGTTTTTATAACTTCAAATTTTTTGATGGTGGTATGTTTAAGCTAACTACCAATCAATTCAAAAAGTTAATGACAAGTTCAAAAACACCATGAACACCTTTTGACAACCATAAATCAAAATTGATAATTGTAGAATTACATTTGCCAAGTTTGGTAAAAGATACATTTTTTTTCCCCACTAGCTTAAGAAGAATCTATTGTGAAAATTGTTTTCTAAAAGGAAACACAACTCTTGGACACAAATGACAAATAATAAGATGCTTGAACTAAACATTTTCCACAAGCTACAGAGGTAAATGGTTCTTGATAATTAAAAGGTCAAGTTTTTTCAAATTTTTTTTTTGTTAGTTGTCTTTTTACATTTCCTTTCAAAGCGTGTTCATTTCCTTTTCAAATTTCTTTGCAATAAAATAATGGTCTACATCTATGTATTCTTCAATGTTATTATTCCATTAGTTTTGTAGTGTGAGATTAATCCTTTACTTGATTTTGTTATTGGATTTTATGCATCTACTAGACCTTCAAAACAAAAGATAAAATGGATAATTTTTGCAACAAACATTCACTTTTACATCATCATTTACACAAAAGAAATACTAACAAAATGAATTTATGTTATGAGCTCTCCATGTTTTTCTCTGTGCACATAATTTTTGTGATGCACCCCTAGGTTTGGCAAATGGTATCAAGGGTGAAAGAACTTGTCAATTCTCAAATTTTTAGTGGAATGCAAACCTAGGACACATTTCCTAACTTCAAAAAAAAAACATGAGTGGGATATATGGGATGGGACTAGGAAAAAATTTAGAAGCAAGAGTTCACAATGGGATGAACCTACACAAAGAAACAAAAAAAGGACAATTAATGTAAGTTGAAGTCAAAATGGCGCATAAATAACATCAAAAACAAGCCAAACTCACAAACACACCATGGCCCAAACTTGAAAAGGAACCAACACTTTTCCTATATTTTGTAAACAAACAACAATGGTTGCATCAAAGTGGTAAAAATTCTTGAGAATCCTAGGAGGGAGTTTCCAAAATTCTTGATTTTGCCAAATTATGAGTCTTGTGCATTTTTTCATGTTCATAAACTTTGCATACAAGTTTTGATTAAAGGAGCTCCCAAGGACAAAAAATGCCCTTGAAGGATTTATGTTTTACAACTTGTTATATACACAATTTAAATGTCATTTGAACAATGTTTCTTGGGTTTTAATGGTCAAGAATCAAAGTGCCAATTTGATTCCCAACCAATCTTTTGTGCATAATTCCTAACCCATAACTCCAAATGGAAAATGCAAGTTCATTTTTGATATTTAGGCCTCAAGACCTTCAGTTCCAATGTTATATTAGGGGCCCAATGTGAACCACATGTACTACTCACACTTTTGTTTTGAAACTTTGGAACCCGCTCATGATTACACTCCTAAAGCGCTCATCATTTAAGATTGGTTTGGATTCCCTTCCTTACATTCTTCCACACTTGTGGGAGTGTGCTTGAGTCTTGGGACATTTTTCCTACCTACTTCAATTATCATATTTTAACTTTAATTGTAAGCCCAAGGCTAAGGTCACAACATTGGAAATTAACTTTCACTACTTCTTTTTTATTTTCTAAATTTTATTTTATTTTTGTCTATAGACAAATGATTTTCAATTTTTTTTCCAAATGTTTGTTTTTCATACTCCATTCATGAACACTTCAATTGTTTCGTTTTCACCTATTTTGTTTTCATTTTAAAAGATTGTGCCACATTCAATACTCATAAAAACTTTCTCTCAAGGAAAAGGAAAAATAAACAATCTTATGTTATACCAAATTCCACTAGCTTGAATATCTAAATGGAGAAATTTACAAAGCAAATATAGGATGGGCCAAAATATCATAATGCAAGAATTTACAAGCCAAAGGTAGGATGGGAAAACTTGAAATTTTCACTTGTTTCCCTTTGATTATTGGGCATACAAATGGAGGTGCAATGTGAATTATGTATTCAATTTATGAAACTTAAAGGTTGGTATCACAAATTTTGCAAATAAGAAACAAAAAAAACATATTGGAATATGAACAAAAGAAATTTGAACCTAAGAAATACAACAAAAAGGAAACAAGCAATCAAATAAAATGTGTAAACAAATATGCAAACACACAAACAAGCAACAAACCAAACATGCATTAAAAAATAAAACAAACTAAAAAATTACAAGCATGATTTTTAAAATGCATTAAATAAACTAAAGAAAAAAGCAAAAAACTTACAAGAAATAAAATGAAACAAAAGGCACTTACTTGAAAAGGACAAATCAAAGCTTGAAACAAATTTCTCCAAGCTCTTGGCCTCGCACCTTGCACATATAAAAGGGTGGGGGGGGGGATACTAAACACATAGTAGTGATGATGGATTGGCTCAAAGCAATAGCAACAAACCAAGAACAAAAGGGCATGGTTAGGGGCTAATACTTGAACTCAAACAAGCAACAATGGCAAGTCAAGTTCAAAGTAGTAATAGCAAAGATCAAGAAGGAATGGGAGAAGAAAAAAGTTCATGAAGAAAAAAGAATGGAGAAGGAGGGAGAAAGGAAGAAGAAAAGTTGAGCTCAAGTTTCAATAAAACCTATAAAAACCAAACACAAAAATAAACAACAAGAGCTCCAACAAACACAAACAAAAGAAAAGAGAATTTCAAAGCTAAGAGCAAAACAAAAAACACAAGAGAGAAAGTTTGAGCAAAATGAGAGGAATAAAGTGAAGAATTTAAAGAAGTGGGGCCCTTTACCATACACATGTAGCCATTGTGCATCCCTAGTTACATTGGATTCTCTAAGTTCTAGAAACCTTACTTAACCTTTGGATTCTAGCTATTTAAATTAGATTCCACTTGGACCCCTAGAAAATAATGTGTGAACCAAATTCAAGTTAAGCCATTAAGGTGACTTAGGTCTCATTAGTTTGATTTTAAAAATTTGTACCCAATTTTCAAGGTCTAGTTTTGAAACTAGGTTAGGTATTAGACTAGATATCACATAATGTTATATTCACTTGTTGTCATTAAAAGAACTAGATAGGTTTATACACTTGGCCCTCTTGTTGTACAATTGGGAGGGCCTACCTTGGGAAGGGATTTTTGGTGAATGGAAAAAGCCTACCAACAAGCTTTGAGGGTCCATTGTCCAAACTCCATATTTTAATTAAGCTAAAAGAAGTGATTCTTCTAATCAAAGAATTGTAACCTTCATAAGGTCTACATTCTTGCACCACAACTTCTTTAATTTGGTTTGGTTTATGTCAAGGAGAAAAATCAATGTTTTGAAATTGCACTTGTAATTGGGATTTCTAGTTCCTTGTACATTAGCCCTATTTTTATACATCCATTAGAAAAAAACCTATGTCAACATTAATTTTGGGCATTTATGACAAACATAAACAAACCTTGAGTGGTTATCAAGGCACTTCTTAGGATTCATAATTGTGATTTTCAAAAAAAATAAATACATGATTTTGGTATATAACCATGGTTACAATTTTTTGGGAAAAGTCAAATAACTAGCCATAAAACAATCAATTCATTGCTACTAGTTTTTTCATGAAAATTGGAAGTTCTTTAGGGTTTTGAAATAATGAGACTTGCAATTCTTTGATTCCAAAATATTGTTAATGATTGGAAGCATGGAACTTGATGGTATCTTAATTCAAACTTTGAAAGGAAATGAAATATTCCTTATAGATGTATGAATTAGTCCTAGTCTTCTTAGAAAGTATCATGAAAGCTAAAATTTAACAAAATTGTTTTAACATAATGTGATTGTGTAATATTAGTTAAAGGTGAATGTAAATTATAGTGGTTCAATTTTGGTGTCATAGAGGCAATTTTTACAAGGTGCTTTGTGTTTAAATGTTTATGATGAATAATTTAACCTTAAATACATTAAATGATGATTCATTTTAAACTAACAAATTGATCATGAAGACATTTGCAAAATTATTTTTCAAAAATAAGGCATTCATTATCAATAGTAAACTTTTGAAATAAAAAATATGGATTGGTCAATTGGTTAAATTGTTAAGAAATTCAAATTTTTGTATTAAATTTCACTCCAAATTGTTTAAATTAAGAATGGGTTGAAGAATGAAATGATAAAGTTAAGTGTAAAATCATTTTTTGAGAAACCTTAACCAAATGGTAGTTATGAACTTTTGAAGGGTCAAAATTGGACCTTATTTTATAAATTTTTTTGAAACGATTTCTTTTGTGTTTGTCAAAATTTCTGTGCCCAATGGGTACATAATTGAAATATCTAAGTGAGGTTCTATTCTTATGGATTTTATGGGTTTTTCTTTTAGGATTTGCAAAGTGAATTCACCATACCAATTAACAACAACATTTCTCAATATGGGCTTTCACCTAGTTTTAGGAGGTTTCATAAGTGAGTGAAATTGTAGTAATAAAATATTACACTAATGAAATTTTAGAATTTAAAACCATATCCATATGGATAACATATAAAAACATGCTAAGGATTCTTGGGAGTCCCACATCTACTTAAAATGAACCACTATAGCTTGCATTCACCCTTCAATTAAATGGTGAATCAATATTTATCAAATAGTCAATATGATGGACAATCCTCTTTCTAAAAGACCTTAAGATTAATTTTTTGTGTGCATTTTAATTCATTCAACAAAACTTTCTTATTGGGCAAAGTACCCACACTTAAACACAATTTTAAAAATATACACAATCTTTGGAGGTTGCACATTTAAAACTAATTAAAGAAGCTCATGTACTTCTTTCCACATAACACCAAGTATTTCATCCATGATTTTTTACCATTTTGTTGGGTTAAATTAGCTTGAATATATGCTAATAAACTTTCCCAAGGTTTTTTTGCCATGTAGTCGAACCCCCTAACAATATCAAATATTTTGGCACAAGATTTTATGGGATAACAATGCCTCAAATAAATACAACATGGTTCAGTCCTCTATATTTGCTATCCAAACTCCCATGCAAAAGAACATTACACATGATACATGTGCACAATGCATGTAGAAAATGAACATGGATCCATCATTAAAAGTGTTGTCAAAGGTCTAAACTAAACATCTTAGTATACTTTTAATGTAGGTAGTCTTCACATCTCCTTGCATGCCTCTTATCACCATCCAAGTAATGAAGAAACTATAGAATGATGTGATTTTTTCATTTGGTGTTGCATTTTGAGGAATGTTCACCAAGTGCTTTTTTTAAAAATTGAGTTCATTAATTTTTTGGGAACATTGTGGAAAACTTCTATGTTTATAAATGTTGGTTTGAACTTGTCATAAGAGGTCAATCCATTTCATGAATTTTTTGTTGGATTAAACCTTTAGATAAGGACTACACATTCAATTGGGTCTATGACACCTTAATGCTAGAAGTAGCTTGCCCATTATGGATAGAAATAGGTGATTTTAAAGCACAACTATAAGATTGTGAATGATGATGTCGTAAAATGAAGGAGGTATTTGCAAATTTATGCTTTGTGGAATTTTCTTCCTTGCTTGTTTAGAATTTAACGAAAGAATTAATGATACAATTTGCAAACATCTCTGAGTAGTTATAAAAAATAGGGTTTTGGCAAGAATTTTAGCAAAGCAAGGTTCAAGAAACAAATACATTACCATTAAAACTAGTGATATAAGATTACTTACTTCAAACAAGATACCATACTTGTTTACATAATGGAATTAACATCTCCCAAAGGAAGAAAACAATGTCAAGGGAAAATATATACCTAGTTTTTTGGTTGGCATATAACATGGTAAAAATAATAATAATAAGGATCAAACTTGTTTGGTGTTTGATTATGAAATATTAGGGGATAGGGAAAGCAAGATAAAATGGACAATTTTTGTACCTTGCAATCAACCTAAAAACAAAACAAAAAGTAACAACAAAATTCATCAGAAGATTATTATAGATTGAATGTTTTTAGTTCAATGAATTAAAAGAAAAATTTTCCCTTTTTTTATTTTTTATTTTCACATTGTAAAAGTAGGTTGAAAGTAGGTTTTTAAAAAGCAAGTAGATTTTGTAGTATATTTTTTGTAGGGTGAATTCATATTAACTTTTTATCAAATGCATTCTAAAACAAATAGAAAGTGGAATGAATTTTCAATGGGCATGTCAAAAATACAATGATTTTTTCATATAAGGACATTTCATCAAGTATTTGTCTCAAGAGCTCCCTAACCATGAAATTATTAGCTAGTAATTGGGGATACTTTTCATCTATTTAAAAAACTTACTTGCTTTTAATTTTTTGGAATTAGATTCTTATAAATGTAATAGACATGCCCCAAGTATTTTTGTATTGTACTTCCAACCATGTCGATGTTATTTTATTGTTTACATATGCATGATACATAGTAAAAATGGATAAATGTGGGTATTTGTACTTTTTTGTGTATTTTACCATGCTTTCACCTACCAATACTAAAACAATGCACTAGTTGAAGATGAATATTCAAAGAGTAATGTTATTTACTAAACCAATTGATATGGGTTGATAAACTACTTTAAATGTTTGTTACAAGTTCTTTTATTTTTGTTACATAACCAATATGAGCTAACTATGAATGTTGTTAACATGCTGGCAAGCTAGGAATGATAAAACGTTAAGGGGCATCCAAATATGTTATTAGAGTTTGAGTTCTTATTCCTTAGATGTGAATTGATTGTTGATGTTAACATTGCAACTTTATTGAAATTTTATGAAACATGATCATTTAAAGGAAAAAAGACAAGAGGGTTTGAATAAAAAGGGAGGAAGGTAGAACTAAGTCATAATGATATTACCAACAATGCAAAAAAACTTAATGAGTGCATTCATGACAAAAGGAGCCAATGGCACAATTTGAAAATCCTAAAATAGTTTTGACATGGTGACATAATAGCTTAGGGTTTGTTAAACAACATTAAAATCATGTTTATAGTGTTGAAACAATGTTAAAACAATGTTTTAAAACATTGGTCTCTCATGTGTTGTGGATTTGAAATCAATAACCTTAGATTGTGCATAGTTGACAATTTACACACTACTTGCATTACACCTTCATACACCAAACATCTTAAATACCCAACATCTTGACTTTCACATAAACAAACCATCTTGAATACCCAACATCAACGTTGTCAACAAAAAAAATTAAGCTAGTATCTCTTTCCTAACTTTCATTCCTTGAATATGGTAAAAAATTCACTAGGATTTGACCACTACGTTTTGATTCATACTTCCATATAGTCTAAAAATTCTATCCTTGGGTGTTTGCACACTACAATGACCTTATATGGACATCACAATGATAGTTTTTCATGTATTCCCTAGATACAAGAAAATAAATAAAGTAAAATTCATTGAAATAACAGAAAAAAAGACTCACTTATCTAAAGCTATCATAATTAACCTTCCAAGAATCTTACAATTTTATCACTCGATTCATGTTGTTTCTTTGTTTTCCTCGGTCATCAATCAAAGGAGTGACAAAGTTTGGAGTTGTTAGATATTTTAGAATTGTGAGCTACAAGATGCTTGGTAATTATGAGATAATCTAGAATGGCAACTTGTGTAAAGCCATGAAGGTCACAAAAGGTTATGAAACAAGGGTTCCAAAGTGAAACTTTTAGAGCAAAGGATGAAAGGTCTAAAAATAAAACCTAATAAAACCCCACTAGGCACCCTATAACTATCATAATTAGGTGGAGTTTTGGTTTAATGAAAAGAAAAGAAAAAACATCGACAAAACTAGAATAGGTGGAGAGGGGAAGTGACATGCCCTTCTAGGCAAACCTTCAAGTGAGAGGATTCACCTAGTTGGGGCCCATGTTCAGACCATTATAGGGCACCCCCCCCCCCCATGGCTTGGGTTGTGAGTCTAAGTGTTGGACTGGGTTCAACTTTTGGTTGCACAACATTCATGAATCACATAGGTGCTTACAAGTGAAGGTTCGAGGAAAGGAGCGCGAGATGTTCGCAATGCACTAAATATTTGGACTCGACACAAGTTTGTAGTTAGACCATGAGACAAAAGATGGTAATCTCAAGCGACAAAGCTTTGAACCACTTGAAAAGTTTGCAACAGGTTGAGTTCCACCCATCTAGGGGTCAAGGTTAGCCAAAGGTTACAAGACAAATCAAAATGCCAAAACTCACCAAGTGCATGGCTTGCCATGTGCAAGTAGTTTAGGTGTTTAACAAGGAGCATGGACAAAGGTGAAGACACAAGAGCATTGAGGCGGATCTAGGTGCGATAGGAAGTGGTTGGGGGCTGGGCCTAGGAACCCAAAGCCTCTGACGAAGGTTTTGGCATAGGCAAGAAGGAGCTGTGGCAACAAGGAAAAAGGTTTGAGGAGTTTGTAAAGCTTGGTTTTCTTCACGACAACTAAATGGATTTTTCCAGTGTACTTTGTACTGTCGTGTTTGCTCAATGGTCGTGGAAATCTGGTGTTAGCGAAGTGCACAGGCAGGTAGGGGCCACAGATTTTGGGCTGCCCTACCCAAGGGAAGTGCCATATCTCCTTGGGACATAGCACTGAAGCATGACACACGGCACTCATTTATTTTACACCTTTATTAAATTTCTCTCAACAAGGTGATTTTGCCATCATCGGCTCATGTTTGCAATACAAGTTGCAGTACTGTTGTTTCCCCCCGCCCCTCTCCCCCCATTTGATTCTGGCCAGGGTGAACCAGCACCCATGGAACCAGGAATCCAGCCAGTTCCATGTCCTGGTTTGAATTAAACTGGAACTGGTTCCAAAACTCGGACCTGATTCTTCTGATTTGGTTTTTCCTACCCAAATCCCGCAATTCGAACCCTCCTCCAAACTGCGTAACTGTCCAACACTGGTCTCCACTCTCCAACAAAATTGCTTTCATTTTGAAAAAGTTAACACTAAGTTGGCACATTCTGCATCAAACAAATTACCCAAAAAAAAACACACTCCCAATTATCATCAATGCATGGGACAAGCAATTAGGCCTATATTTGTAAAAGCTCTCGTCAAGGGAGAGTTCCTCGTCCATGGCTTCTTCCTAAGACTGTCAGAGTTGGAAATAAATAAAGCAGCTTTTAGATCTCCAGACAAAGAATGCAGTAACCATTAACATGTATGTACTCTTGGATTGCATGAAGTAGAGTCTTCCAAAAGAATGAGGGAATTGAAGACAAGAAGTCCAATGAAGTGGCAGGAGAAGTTAAGGAGTTTTTTTTTGGGGGGGGGGAGTGCCGAGATTAGTTTAAGTTGTCCATCTTCTTTCTTTCTAAACTTAACATTAGCATTCATACTCTTAAGTAGTTTTTGTCCCCTTCCTAGTTCTGCAAATCTTCACTGAGCAGACTAATAAATAATATGTCTCGCCATGAATGTGCAAATTTGCAGCATAGTTTGAAGGGATTTGCTAATTCACAGCTCTCATTATGCCTTCATAAGGCCATCAAATATGTGTGTGTGCTCCAACAAAGTTCAGTAGTTAAGATTGTTGATCATGGTCGACAAATCATTGTGTTTAAGATTGTTGATCATAGTTGACAAATCATTGTGTTTAAGATTGTTGATCTATATGATCATAGTTGACAAATCATTATAACACAAACAATAATCAAGGTAGGCTAAGTTAATTATGTTACAAATCTAAAACTGCTTAAACCAATACTCCAAAGTCAACTATGAATTATCTTCTTTTGGGGAATTTTGATCATCCAGTAATTAAATGAATACCTTTGAAGATGATCTCAAGAACATTATCAATCCTGACATTAGCCGAGTAAAGTAACCAATCTAGAAGCAGCTCATTGGGGGGAGAGTCTGGGAGGGAATACATGTGTCTTTTACAAAGCATTTGAGCAGGCCAAAAACCCACAACAAATGCACATCATGTTAAAATCAAAAGAATTTTTGTCAACAGATCCAGATTATGTACCGAAAGAGTATTCTTTAAATTAATTAATTATTTGACAAACATGTGTCAAAGTGACCAAGGGTACTATGATATGTTGGGGAATGTAAGTAGTAAGGCAGTCTATAGCTACTAGGTAGGTGGAGGCATCCATGCATGCGGATGGTTAGAACAATATAGGAAACTATAGTGGTTAGCTGTGGGACAAGAATACAATGAAAAAGTGCTTCCTATCCACACACCATCCAGCCTGCATGGTGCATTGAAGAGAACCTCCAACACCAGTTTCAGCCCCCCTCTTTTAGTATGGTATAAAATGGAGCTTCTAGTTGAAGCTAATTTATTTTGTTGATGGAACCTATGACTCAATTTCTGACATCATTCTTCGTGTTCTTAAAACTTCTGGTTTATAGTGGTTCAAAGAAAAACTGAAGTAGGTTTGTTTCCAAATCAATTTTGGTTCTCTGTGTGCACATAGCCCAAGATTGAAGATTTTACAATAAGAAGTGAACTTACCAATGACTTTTTGGAAAAAGTACTACTTGCATACCTTGAAAACAAAACAAAAAGTACTTGTGTGTGTAGAGAACCGAAGCCTCTATTTGCAAAAAGGTTTGCATGTTGGTTCTAATTTTAACAAGAAGCTACTTCTTGGGTCTAGTTCCAATAGGAAGCGGATTTTAAGTTTGATTCTAGTTCTAGTTTTTCAAAATTAAAAACATGTGAGCATTTCTTCGATTATCCCTTTCGAATGACACTTTACATTAGTCTTAGTTTGTTTTGACAAACGATTGTCATTTGCATTTTAAAATATTTTTTGTGCATGTTTGCAATGGTTCTTTCCTTGATTTGACATTGACTTTATTTGGATGACCATTGATTTTCAAATGTTTCTTGGTTTGTTGGGCCTTGCTCCCATTTGGGATGGGACTTTCTCATCAAAAAAATTTAGGATGGCTTGCATCATATATTATCTAGTTTCATACTAGTGAAACTAGATTTTGAATTTAGATGTTGGAGGTGGTTTGGATATTTGACTTATTTACACATCATAGGCATGTGAGGATGCTTGTGGCTTTGTTTAGGCTAGGGGCTTTTTGTTTGGAGAGTGTTTTGGTGTGATGGCTTTGGTTTGATGCTAATTGCAAAGCAAGACTTGTTTGTTTGGTGTGTTTAGCTTGGAGTTTTGTAATTGGTCAATGTTCCAATTTGGTGCTTGTGTTGTCAAAGCAAAAGTTGTTTTGTGTTGATCATGCTAATGGCAACATTTGGATTTGTCTTCTTATCATTTGATATTCAAAATAAACATTTGTTCATTTTTTTGGTTTTTGTTTAGCTTGGAGTTTTGTTGATCAATGTTGCAATTTGTGTTTTGTGTTGTGAAAGTGGGAGGTGTTGTGAATTAATTGTGTTGGTGGCAACATTTGAATTTATTTGTCTTGTCATTTGACATCCAAAGTAAACGTTTGTTGAAGTTTTTATTTGTTGTTTTAAACAACTCTATGAAAGCAAGTAGCAATCATTTGTAGTTTGCCGTTATCAAAATGCCTTTTATTTGCATTAAAGAGATTTGTTGGTGGTCATTTACATCAATTTGTTGCACCCATTTATGCACACATAATATATGCAATGTTTTTCTGTCTATCATTTATAGTAGTGATTCAAAATGTTTTATCTTTTAATTTACTATTGAAAATATCAATCATTTTTTTTTAATATTTGATACTAAAAGAAATTTTTTGATAGGCTTCTTAATCTATTAAAAAATGGTTTTGGGTTTTACGGATAATTGTTACTAGAAAGAGAAAACCAAAATGTTTTAATGAAGGGAATTTTTTTTTTTAATATTTGAATGCAAGTAATAGAAAATAGTTGAATTGTGTTTAATATGCAATGTTCAAGATTTTCATGTTTTGTTTGTTGTTTTTTCCCTAAACATTTTACTATATTTCATGAAATTTTTCCTTTCTATTATCAAAAAAACTTTAAATATTCACAAGATCTATTTTGTCATTGTAATAAAGTTTGACCATCAAGTCAATTTTGTGCAATCAAACCATTTCATGAACCCATTAAGGAAAAAAATTACTAATGAGTTTTCACCTACATGTCGTTCTCAACTTTTTTTTCAATTGTATAATTAATTCTATTTTTAAAAATTCCATGTGGATGGCTATACCTATCAATAAATTGATTTTTTAATTAAATTAACATGTCCCAACCCTAGCCTTGGATTCATAACCAAGGTTGGGGAAAAGCAATAAAGAAACATGTTGAAAATAAACTAAAGCAAGAGAGGCACCTTAAAACATTATAGGAGCCACAAAGGGAAATACTTTTGAAACTCATGGGATGAACTAACACTTTAGGAGTTGGGAATTTTGAAATGTCCTAAATTTTTGGGACAAAAATTATGATTGGCAAACCTTGTGCAAATCAAAAGGAAAAATATAAAATTAAAAAGCCTTTAAAGTGTAAACATAAAACATGAGCTTGCATTCTCCATTTGGAGTTATGAATTAGAAGTTATGGCCCAAAAAAAGGTCAAGAATCAAAATGGCAATTTGAATCCTAACCATTAAAACCCAAGAAACTTAAGCCAAATGACCTCCAAATTGAACATTCAATATACCTTTGTAAAGATCTTTTCAAGGGCTACATTTTTTCCCTTTGAAGCTTGTCAATCAAAGCTTGTATGTAAGAAATTATGAGCTTGTAAAATTGCAAGGCTCATAACTATTTAACAATTTTTGGGACTCCCACTTGAGAATCTTAATACTTTTTGCTATTTGGATGTATCCTTCATAGCTAATCACAAAGGATATCATGGGGGGGGGGAATGATACCTCCTCACAAAGGTTTGGGCCATGTGAATCAAATGAATTTGGGTTGCTTGTGACTAAGTCCAAACCCACTTGGGTCCAATTTTGTGTCGACCAACTTATTGTTTGGTGTGTGTAGGTTTAACTTGTTTATGAACATGCACCAACACCCTTGTCTTAGTCCCATCTCAGAGCTCTTACACATCCCTTTAACCCCAAATGTGCAAATATAGGGAACACACTTTAAGTTGCATTTTGTTGCAACTTTGGGAATCAACTAAATATTCACACTTATAACATTTGATAAGTTTAAGGGTATGTTATGGTATGTGTACATGTTGACCACCAAATGGGATTCACCTTCAAAAAAAAATTTATTCCAAAAAATAACTTTGTTGAACTATAGTCGAAACAATGTCATTACCATTGTTCCATGTCATGAATATGTGATGACATGGTTTGTAACACAAGTTATTCAAATAATTATTTTGGCAAACCTTGTTTATGAATGGATGAAAGATGAACAACATGTGACAAATTGAATGAATGAAGTTTGTGATATTAGTAACAATGTGTTGCCAATAAATTCAAATTTTGATTTACAATTGAAACCAATCATGACTATTTCAACTTGCATACTCAAAAATTAGTCAAGATTTCAAATATAATAGTTAATTATGGCCAAGTGGTGCAAGCTTATCAAAAAATAATAAAACTTTGACAAAATGAATCCATCATCCTTATGGTCATCATTTCCTTGTGGTTTAATTTTTTTTCAAAATGTATGCAAATTCCTTTTTCAATACATCTGTTTCCCAAGGGCTTCTTTGTTGTTCCAAGTAATGTTACTTTTCTTTACATCTTATTATCTATTTACTTCTATGCAAGTGATCATAAGAAATGGGGAAATGGTGCATTTAGGACTTGTCATTATTATACATGAGCCATTCAATTGTTCTTTAGTTTAAATCATTTTTTTCTTATATGCAGTGGGGTAATTTCTTTAGTTGTGTTTTCATTTGCCCTTTCATTTTTATGAGGTTATAACATCAACATAAGAGGAAAACTTAATAATTATATTACAAAATTTTGGATTTTTTAGACATAAAGGTTTAACAACAAAGGGGGTGAAATGATATTGATCAATCTTAATTTTTATACACAAGTGGCGATGAAGAGAAGCAATTATGAAAATTATGGAATTGATTTAGACAACGATGCTCTCATATAGAATGGATTTTATTCATTAAATACAATGAAAGCACCAAGTGGGGGCATTATTAATTTTGTGTCAAACCATGGAGATGATTCATTTTATGGATATTAAGAGATGTAGTGGGCATTAATAATATATTGGAATATAGTTTCATTATTTCTGGAAATAAAAATTGGGTGTGATCATAATCAAACAAACCAAAAACCGTGTCAAACAACCAAAAAACTATCAATTTTGTCAAACATATTCATGTAATGCCACTTTAATGTCATGTTGATCAAGGAAATGTTTGTTAAATGATTTATATGAGTGTTGAAAAGTTCACCCAAAAAAATCTTTCAATTGAATAAAGTTTTGGTTTGGTGAAGAACTTTTGAACTTTAACACCAAAAAATCAATTTATAAAACATTCAGCTAATGACTATTTTAATTTCAAAAAAATTGATGGGAAAAATTTGAAATGATGATAACCTACCATTCACATATGAAAAATACTCATAATTTAAAAATTGTGGTACTCGAAATTTTTAGGATTTCAAAATATAATTTCAAAATGTTCAAATTTCAAGATTCATTTGTTACATGTAAATGGGTCATAATGTGTATGGCATATGAACAAAGTTATGGTTTGTGATACAAAAAAAAGCTTAAGGTAGTTATCATATTTTAATATGATTTTAAATTATGATAAAATTTTAATACGAAACGTAAAATATGGAAATATGTACATTTTTAGACAGTTCATATTTAGTCAAAAAAACCTAACATAAATCATGTAATTTATTGCGGGAATTATAAATATATTTAAAAACATGTTGCAAAAACACCCTTCAAAAATTCCTTTCTATGAAAAATTCAAAATGTCCACAAAAGCCCATTTGTGGTTGTGTCCATTGTCATCATTGGCTCGTTTGATTGTGATTGCATCCAATCAATAATTTTTAGGAAGGTGATTATATTGTAACTAATAATAATTCAAATGTTTTAATGGATTTTTTTGTGGGATTCTCAACATAGTGGAAAGAAAAGGAAAAATCTTTTTTTATCATCGAAATAGGCACAATTCATACCACTAGTGCAAAAGTGGGGTGTAGTTTGTAAACCTAAATAATTGTTCAACCTTAAAAATGAAATAGGTTCACTACACTTTAATTATTTCACCTTAGTTAAAATTATATCACTATAGGGTAACAATATAAACATCATGGTTCACTACTAGTTGACATAATTCATTATTATAAGTTATTATGATAAATAATCTTTTTTTAATGTTGTTTTAAATACCTTATGTTATTTTAGGTTTTACCTTATGTTACTTTAGGTTACACCAGGTTATTTTGAGTTATACCTTAAATTATTATAAGTTATTATACTTTATTTAGTATCATAAGTTATAATTTAATTTATTATAGGCTATTTTATTCTAAGGTATAATAACTTAAAATAACCTAAAACAAAAAATAACATACAAAAAATTGCACATAATAGTTTAAGGGGGAATAATTTAAGGTAAAATAATATAGAATAACCAATAATAGCCTAAATTAATTTTTAATAAAATAATTTTGAATAATCAAGAAAAAAATTATGATATAATAACTAAAATCCCCAAGAATATCTTACAATAAAATAACCAATAGTAGCCTATGAAAGAATAACTAACAATAGCCTATGATAAAAATAGCCAACAATAACTTATGATAGAATTTAAAAAAATATCCAATGGTAAATAACTTAGAATAATCAATAATATCTTATGAAAAAACCCCAAAACAACCAATGGTAAATAACCAAAAATAGCTTGTGATAGAATAACTAGAAATAGCCACTTGTAAATAGCCTATAGTAGCCAATAATAACTTATGATATAATTACCAAAAATAGTTAATGGTAAATGGCCTCAAATTGCCAACAATAACCCATGATAAATAACCTAAAATAACTAACAATATCCTATGATAAAATAACCAAAAATAACCTATGGTAAATAGCCAATAATAACAAACAATAATCTACAATAAAATAACTAATAATAACTTATGGTAAGATAACCTATGGTAAATAACTTAGAATAACCTAGGGTAAAATAACTTAGAATAACCAATAGCCTATGATAGAATATCTAACAATAGCCAATGATAAATTAACATAGAGTAATTAACAATAACCTACAATAAATAGCTTAAATAGGTTTAAATAGCCTATTGTCAAAAGTTGTCAAGAATAATATACTGTTAAAAAATATGCATAATAATAGGTGATGACAAAAAAAAATCATTCATTTAAATAATGGTTCAATTGTTAAAAACTTGCTCCTTAAACATGGAGGAGAAAAAAAAGGTGAAAGGTCCAAACATTCATGCTTGCACCCTAGGTTAGTGGGCTAGGTGCTTAAATGAACTAGGTTCCCAGTTTAGGTTAAGTAGCCTAATGAAAGTTCCTAAGTGCCTAACCTAGGTTCGAAATTAATTATCTATTAATGAATTTATTGTTGGTGATTTAGATATTAATGAATTTATTATTAATGATTTAACTATCAATGAATTTGATTAACTACTCGTGAATTCCATTAGTTATTAATGAATTCACCTATTTGTAGTAACCAATCTTCATTTACTGAAAAGTTGGCCACTTTCACCATGATAAATTTGTCCAATTACACTCAAAATTTAGTGAAACACATAGTGAACTTGGATGCATATTGATGTAGCATGCATAACCTTTGGGAAGCAAAGTATGAACAACATTCATTCATGATTATAATTATTTGATGTAAAAGGCATTATACCAAAACATGGCATGCATCATGCATGACTATGCCATTTTACAACTATAATAATGTAATCATAAATGCCATATTTCCATGTCATATATGTGATTATAATCATGGATACAATTACTCACAACTATTGACTAGTACTCATATTAAAAGGCATGAAATTATCCCATTTGTTTTGCTTGATTAAAACAAAAACTTGGAAAAATATTTTAAATTTACTAAAGAGCCCCTATGTGACCCTTAGTAATCTTAGTTAGGTTACATGTATGCCTAATATAAGTAGCCTTTATGTAGCCCTAACTAGATAGCCCAATAGCTTTAAGTATCCCTAGGTAACCTTTGGTACGAGTAACAAAGGTATAGCACCTAGGTAGACCTAAGTAGGCCGTATATAGGTATTCCTTAAGTAGGACATAAATAGCCTTTATGTATGCCCATAGGTAGCCTTTCAAAGGTAGGCCCTTAAATAACTTTTGCCTTGCATCACAAATTTCATGGGCCACGATTTGGCAATAATAGTTGTGCAAAACTTATTTTTCATAGTTTCGTATGGAATAAGTTCATCGATGTTATTAATCTATTTGTATTACTTGAACATCAATGTCATGTGCATTGTTTGGACACAAATGTCATATGTTTATTAATCATATTGCTTAGATATGGATGTTGTATGTTTATTGGTGTTGTTTACACATGAAAGTCATGCACACGACTTTTGTGTCTAAATAATGCATCATGACATTCGTGTTTAAACAATACGAACCTATGAAATAACATATTTCGCATAGATTTGGTACAAACCCATGAAACTTATAAATTTGTGATGTAGTAGGCCATATGTAAGCTTAGGTAAGCCCTCAATAGGCCTAGGTGGCCTTTAGATAGGTCTAGGTAGACCTAGGTAGTTTTTAAACTAACCTAACTTACATAGGTTTATATAGGTTAAGGTAGCCTACCTAGGGTAGGTAGGTTAAGTTTCTTAGGAAGGTTAAAAATATATATTTATTAGAATGTGGTGACATTTTATATTATAATAAAATTGTGTGGTGCAATGATGAGGATCAATTCAAAATGTGGGTGTAATTCATTAGTCTTTGTTCACTAGATTAGTGAATTCATTGCATGCCCATGAGGCCCCATTCAATGGGACCAATGACAAAATCCAGTGAAATCAGTTGGCATATAGGGACACTTTTTGTTATATATATTTTGTCCCTCAATGTGGTGGTGAAGGGATCAAATTTTCACACTTACAACTTAGGATGCCCACCTAGCCTAGGTTATGTTAACCTACATATGTCTTTTAAAATAAGCTACAAAACGTAGGTTTTTAATTAATTTTTTAAACCTAGGTTGCTTAGTCTACATAGCCTATTCCCAAACTTGAATATGTTTGAGTCCTTGGTCCCTCTCGTGGCCCATTCCCATTATCATGCTTCAACCTTGGGTTGCAAGTTGAAAAGTAGGGTTGTGACTAACCATGTGGTGACACTTAATTAATCAATATGTTTTGTAATTCAAATTGTTATGTTGATATGACTAGAATCATGGCATTTGCAGCTATCGACCGAAAAATGACTAGTGGTAAAAGTGACAAGTCTAATTCAACTATAGTCATTAGTAGTCAAAATGGTCATTTACAATTACAAACCAAATCATGTGTGTAGTTGTATATGTGATGTTTTGAATTTAATCATGTAACTTTATTTTCAACTTGGTGTTCTTTAATGGACAAAACATAAGTGTTTCAACTTTTACCTTTTTTTTTTTTTTATATCTAGTTATAGCCTACACTAACTAATGTTTGCAACTAGAAATTCACTTTGCTTCAACTCCTTATCCACTTTAACTCAATTTTTTTCCAACTATATTGCAACAATTTCATGATTTTAAAAAAAATTGTATTGCGACCAAAAACATTATAGGTGAACTTTTAATTGTTGATAGCTCCCATGGTGCATTGATAGATTAAAGATCTATTATTTGGTTGGGCTTGAAGAGGCCATGGATGGCAAGGATTTTGTGACAAATGATGTAGATTTTCCACCCTAATCATAATGTCTTTAGGACATGGTTGGGATCACAATATTATGTGACTGTGATTATATTATTCTTGCATTATATGGAAATGTTCACATTATCTTGGAAAGTTGAATGTTAACTATCTTGTTTGAAAACTATGTGTATTTTCTTGATTATTATTCAACTTTTTTTCTAACTAGATTTACAACTATTTTATGAATTGTTTTCAACATGTAATTGTGCACTTTGCTTTTACAATGCTCCAACTATATAATAAGTAATAACACTTGACCTTTATTTTGACTATGTTTTTGAACTCATCTTTCTATTGTGTTCACCAAGACACATGTAGAATGTTGACACATACATTGCATGCAGTTAATCTTTGAACACCACATGGCAACAAACAATTCATTGTGCATTTTAATATCTTAAATATTTTTATATTTTGTTATAACCATATGCTTGGGTTGGACTAGTTTTCAATGGAATTTTTTTTTTTTGACATATGGATTGGATCCTTAGTAGTTGAAATGTAAGTTGAGCCACCCACTTCATCAAGATGAATAAAAGGGGACATGTCACACTACAATAAGATGTTTTGCAACATGCCGCATGTCAACATGGTGGGTGTCCATTATTTTGAAGTAGTTGAAAACATAAATCAAGTTTTTGACTTCACAAGGATGGATGAAAAGCCATGTTAGTGGATGATGTTCAACCACTTAACAATTTATAGTCAAAGATAATTTTCGACTAAATTGGTAATGCCATGATTGTGTTTTGCCACCTTATTGTCATCCTTGATTGTGTGTCATTTTACACTTGTTGTCAACTATTTTGCTTTAAAGTTGAAGAAAATCATCCAAAATAATTTTGACTAATATTAATGTCAAAACATTTAGTTGTGAATAAGGGGGCTTTCTTTTAATGACCTTCACCAATTATGCTTAGAACCTCTAATGCCCCACTCCACTTTTAGGTACCTATATGTTAAATGCATTCTGTTGTAGGCCTTAATTACATCCACGTCTATTCCAAGGGCAAGCTTGCACCTCCAAATGTGATGCATCACAAAGATCTTTTCACCCATGTATTCATGGGGATTGTTTAATTGCAAATATGTACTTAAAATATTTGCCCTTGCGTACAAAGAATTAACACCAATTCTTATAAATGTCAAATTAGCATATGATGGTCACATTGTGGGAAAACCCTAGGTATCCATGGTTTAACTAAATAAACAAGCCATGATGATTTAATGCCACCATGTTGTTCATGTACACAAGAAGGAATCATGGGTTCTTAAACTACTCAAATTCAATAGGTTTTCAATTAAATGAAACAATAATTGATTAATGTGAGGATTATATGGATTTGGTAAAAAAAGGATTAGTTGATCAAAACATTTTACCTAAAAATGTTTTTAGTTGTTTTGGATAGTCACATGTTGCAATAAATAATATCTAATCTTAAATTCCTAATATGGATATTATGAGGTCCCAAAATAATATGACATGGATTAACATGCCATGTCAACATGTAACCTTTTTTATTTTTAGGTCATGGAGTCATAAACTATATTTTTTCATAGTGTATGGTGACATTTTTTAAAATTTATTTATTTAGGTCATGGAGCTACAAACCATATATTTTCAAGGCATGCCATGACAAAAATACATGCCATTCACCACCACCATATATACATGTTTATATATTACATTTGTGCATGATACATGAATGTCTATACACATTGTATACATTAATGCACACATCCATCAAGGGTTGGAACCCAAGAACTCATGGAGATGCACCAAGGTTTTAACCACCAAATCATTTCAAGACTTTAATATAAAAGGAAATTTTTTAATTAAAAAAGTTTGGCATGAATTTTTTTCAAAAATTCAAACTTTAATATACTTTCTTTTTTTCAAAATTTATTCAAATCCTACAAATGAAAACATGATCTTGAAAATTATTTCATAATGTATTAAAAAATAATTATAATTTCTAAATATTGAATTTAAAGGGTTACAATAAAAATTAATAATAACATGTTATGAATAAATAAATAAATTTGCAAATATCTTTTTGTTTAAATTGAGCTACAATCCTTATAAATGTGATTCAATTCCATGTGAATTTATGAATGCATTCATTACGTCTTTAACAATGTTACTTTTGTTACATAAAATATATGTCCATTTTTTGAAGAATTACAAGTTTTCCAATATGATTAAATGCAAAGTGGTTTTTTTCCCCCACTTTTGTGATGTTATTCAAATGGTAATCATCCATAAAAAGATTTAACCACATTTGGTTATAGTTAAATTATAGAGTTGGAAGCATTAGATCATCATTAATTGAAAACCTTTAATTTTTAACCTTTAATCTTTAAATGATTAAAGGATTACCCTTTAATTTTTATTATGGGTACCAAATATAACCTATTGAAAATTTTGATGTCATATATTTATTATGTTTGATGAAATTTTGTTTTATTTCCTTCAAAAAAAATTTTGTTGATGTTGTTGCCCCTTTAAATTGGCAAAAATTGGCAACAAGAAGAAACATTATTATGTAGTCAATATAGACATTTAATTTTAAAGAAATTTTTTTTAGCAACATTAATCATTACATAACTTTGACAAAAATGTTGCAACATATTTTTAATATAATTTTTTTAATGATGAAAGATTATGTTTTACCTTCATTTCCTTTGTAGAAATTTAAAAAACATAATTCGTGAAAATTTAGCGTTAAATAGTTGGATGAAAGTTCCCCCCACCCTCCTCCCCTTAAGGAAAAATGGAAATGACAAAACTTTTGCCAAAATTTTGAGATTACAAATTTGAAAGAAAAAATAATACTCCTAATGAATAATTTTTAAAAACCAATTTTAATAACTACAGCCTTTAACCCATGAATTATTATAAACCTTATTCAATTTTTTGAAAATTTAAAAATAGGTGTTGATGATGTAATTCAATGGTTTTTTTGGTGAATTTCCATCATTTTGGGAACATAGAAAAGGGCCATCAACATTAAAAAATGATTTTAAAATCTAAAAATCCAAATTTTGCCAAATTTTGACTTTAAAAAAAATAAATCTACAATAGATAATAGGACTTATAACAAAAATATACAAGTAGTTTAACAATTTTATACCTCAATATAACCAAAACAATGTTAAATTTTCTTATGGATGATCATTAGTTGAACAACACCACAAAATTGAAAAAATAAATTGTTGATGTCATTATTATGATCACCATTTTTAATTCATTGATTTAATTTATTTCTGAATTATTAAAAAAATTGATATCTAAATATTTAAGCATAAACTTGTAAGAAAAAAAACATAAAAATAAATGTGAAATCATGGTAATGATAATAATAATAATTAAATAACTAAGATATATATATATATATATATATATATATATATATATAAAGATGTAAAAAAAACCACTAAGTCATTATAGTGCATTGTGTAAATAAAGTTAAAAGCTACCTCAACTTCCATGTCAACAATTTGAAATTATTAAACAATAAAATAGGGTTTAAATTATACCCATAAATGCAACATAATGAATGTTATAACTATAAATAATATTCACCATTTACAAGTGCAACAAGCCACTTGTGAACTTAGGATGACCAAATTTGGTTAAAATGTAGTAAAATTAGACAATAGTTGCAATGTGGGGGGGGTGGGAGGTGGGGAAAGCAAGATTTCTTCTTGTGTGCATTACAATTTCTTACAACCATTGAACCAAATCTTGTTGGTGTCATTGTTTTAGGCTTGCAAATATTAATGAATGACCCATCAATGAATTTAATGTATCCTTGGAAATGGGGTGTCTATATAATACCTAATCTAGTTTGGTATTTGAAAATAGGCCATTAGATCTCATTTGTCGCAACCCTAACATCGGTTTTGTGACTAAGTGTGGAGTGGAAGGGCCCATGAGGCCAAGAGAGTGTGTTTGGGTGTGAAACACATTCTCACAAATGGTGGAGAATGCAAGGGATGGAACACAACAACTCCCAAGTGCACTCCCACTTTGGGAGTTACATTCGTGCGGGAGTCCCAAATGGTTAGAGCCTTGTTTGGATAAACAAATAAACACCAAATTAGGCCCTTATGATACCATTGCAAAGGTCTTAAAATGTAGATGCCTAAAGTGCCTTCACATTGTTTGTTTAAACCTGATATGCATGAGTTATGATGAAAAGAAAGGTTGGGAGTCAAATTGAGAATTTTACTGCCGACCACAAATCCCCTTATAGCAGGGGTCAATGATTTCTAATTGAGATGTGCAATACATAGTTGAAAAGATCTTTTTGAGGGCTATAAGATATTGCCTTTGCATGCTCCAAAAAGGCTTGATTTGAAGAATATATGGGTGAAAACACACCACAAAGGGGGGGGGGGAAGGGGGGGGGGGATGTTATCACATTGTATTGTTTCCAAGGGTGTCCATGTTTGAACTTCAACCATGGTAATATTGGAGCATATTTTTCTCATTTTTTTGCATAATATGGAATATTATAATAGAAAGAATTGAATCGCAAAAAAATTCTTTTTTCCAACTTATATTATGTGATTCCAAAGTATATTTGTGGCAAAAATATGTATCTATTAAAAACTGCAAATATATTAAAAAAATGATTGAAATGATTTTTAGTATTTATGAAATTTGTAGTATTTATGAAACATTGTGATTCCACATGATTGGAATAAGTTTGTGAGCCATGTGAAAAGTATCATATCACAAATGGGTGTTTTTGGGGGTGATGACCATAAATATGTACACTAAAAGAAAAACATGTATTTTCGACTGCTCTTTGCGACTAAATTTTAGTTGCAAGAGACATTTTGCAACTAAAGTCCTTTTAGTCGCCTAAAACAAATCGCATGTGAAAACTAGTCGCAAATGACAAAGAGTATAAAGTCAACAAATACATTTCATCCTTTGACTCCATTATATACGTATTGTCACATGCGACTAATATGCAACTATTTTGGTCACAATTGAAGGCAAATCATGTGTTGCCACGTGTTTTAATATATGGTTATTTATATTATTATTATTATTATTTTGAAATAATCTAAGACGTTCAATTCAAAGATTTGGATGATCTTATATTATGGCACGTGGCCCAATGTAAATATGCCA
>Ga0116231_10002368_pt1 | contig 39408 bp, 28 predicted proteins | sample S1TSphgellanicum_2_FD_89695 | JGI IMG/M metagenome (GOLD analysis project Ga0116231, IMG submission 89695) | Host-associated microbial communities from peat moss isolated from Minnesota, USA - S1T2_Fd - Sphagnum magellanicum MG | ecosystem: Host-associated > Plants > Peat moss > Unclassified...
GAGGATCTTCTTTCGCGAGTCTCTTCCACATTCAAGCCGCCGATGAACTCCAAGCACCAGCTGCAAGAGAATCTCATGCATTTGTTGCCTCGACCGATGCTAAGTTATAGGATTGTCGAAAATAGTTTGCGATCTATAAAGTATGTCGTTACATGAGGAGGTCGCCAGTAGATAATCTTTTCGCTGTCGGAGAGCAGCAGCCATGAGCACTGGAGGAGGACGGACGGACGGCCCGGGAGCCCTATAAGAACTACAACACCTCCTCAGACTCCTCCTTCTCAGGAAGAGTTTATTCGTAAACAAAACAAAAAAACTGCAGTTTAGGTGAAGCAAAAGAAAGAAAGAAAAGAAAGTTCCAACTTGAGAGAGAGAATAGTAACCACCCCCAGTAGGACAACTACAACAAGCTACATCGCACTGCACTAGCGGCGCGGCCGGCAGGTATTGGTGGCAGCCGGACTCCTAATGGTAACGGTCTGGCAGTAACCGTTACCGTTCAACACAGGCTGTCGCCGTGCGCGATGTCTAGCAAATGTTTCACAAATGTATGCCGAATGTTTTGACAAGGTGCTTTGCCACGTAAATTCGCGAATTTTAAAATGCAAAATGACGAATGTCATTACTAAGCCAAATTGATGTGACACATCATGACAGATGTTGTGACACTATGATAACCATGGGTCCATGTGTAAGGCCCAAACATTAAGCATTTCAATGGTGATGGAAAGAGATGGGACAATTGTGCTTTAAATGACATAATTCAAAGGGAGAAAGTTGATAAAAAGGAATAAAAAAGGAAACAAGATGGGTTGTTTGCACATAAAAGGTTCAAGAACAAGGGCATTACTAAGGGGAATAGAAATATAAGGACAAAATCTATAGACATCAGGTCTAGTGTGGTTTAATAATGTGTAGTTGGAAGTTTGATAAAAATAAATACCCCAAGGGAAGTTGGACCTTTAGTACCCATAGAACCTAATAAAAGGTCATAAACAAATAGTCAAAGAAAAATAAAGAAAAGAGATGCACACCTCATCATTTATTGTGTTAATTGACTCCTTTTAACAACCTCCAAAAATTTTGGTCTTAAAATCAATTAGTTATTTTGGTATATCCATATTTTGACATCAGAATGGTCATAGTATGAAAAGTTTTCACCCTTTTTTCCATACCAACCAAAGGCATATATTGGATTGAAGAGCTCCAAATGCATTTGCTTACTACTCAAAAAATTTGTTTACAACTTTTTAAGTGAGTTTGTTGTGAAGATAAAATATACCAAGAAGAGAAAAAAGAAAGTAGATTTGGTGCATCAATCTTGTCGTGCTCCACAAATAACAAAACAACATCCATTCACAAGAGAGGATCTTGCAAAAAGTTCTATGGCATATTCCAAGGGAAAGGGTAGAAAAACACCATGCCATAGAAAGGAAGGGGGAAATTGGGTTGTTATGGGTTATGATTTTCCTTCCAAAAAGTAATACCATCTTTTGGAAGACTTTAAAAAGTAGCTCTAGTGCATTGTAATAGTTGAACCATAACAATTGAAAAACTTATGATACAAAAAAGATTCTACAACAAAATAATTTTGAAATTTCTTCCATGATTGATGATTTTTACAAACATCAACATTATAATCTTAACACAAGAACACAATGGCAATAGTTCTCTTAATTTTATAAGTACTTATGAAGGAAATGACGTTTGAAGGTGGAAATACTTTGAATTAAAGCCTAGTGAAAAAAATGACAATGATGTTGTTACAATAATGTTAAGCACATCATTATCTTGTAGTATTTTTTAAAACAAATCTTGCATAGGGGAGGTCTTTTACAATATGGGCAATTGTCAAGAATTGAATGAAATTTGTCTCGAATTTCAAACCAATTTTCACCCTAAATGATTAAATCATGCTAATTATCATTAAATCCCATACTTGGGTTGAAAATTAGGCACTTTGATTTCCATTAAACTAAAAACTAGGCATCATGAAAACCTAGGTAATTTTTTTTGCTAAAGAAATGATATCTAATTAGGGCAATGTAGCCTTATCTAGTTCAAGTTCTTAGCCCTTATGCACAATAAAAATTAAAAAGTATAGTCAAATGACTTTTTTATTTTGAAATTGTTTGGGGGGGATGGGCAATGGGTTTTTCTTTTGTTTTCCTATTTATATGTACGCTTAATGGCTCAAAAGAGGCCAACTCCCCAAAGATGGATTCTTTGGTTATGGTGTTTTAAAAGAAATTAAACCCCTTGGCTTGGCACGTCCAAGGCATTAAAAATCATTAAAAATGGATCAAAAACGAGAAAATTATGGTCTCCCAAAAGTAGAAGGGGGGTTAAATAATCAAAAAGGAAAATCTCAAAACACTTGGAAGCTGGTAACCAAATAGTTAAAACATTTTAGATCATTTAAAACAAACAAAAGATGAAAAAACTATAAAAATTTCAATAAACAAAAGAAAATCATTTCAAAAGGACTTTTGGAAACAAGGTGTAATTTTAACCTTTCAAAAATTCATAACTCCCATTTAGTTACTTGGTTTCACAAAATAACATTTCACACTTAACTTTATATTTCATTTTTCAACCTGTGTTCCATCATTATAAACAATTTAGAATGAAATTTAATATGAATTCTTTAATTCTTTAATAATCTAATTAACTAGTCAAATTTCACTTTTTTAACTTCAAAAGTTCATATTATTGATAATGCATGCATTTTTTTGAAAAATAATTGTGTAAATGTCTTCATAATCAAATATTTAGTCTAAAATGAATCATTATCTTAAATATTTAATATTAAATTATTCACCATAAGCATTTAAACACAAAGCACCATGTAGAAATTACTACTATGATTCCAAAAGTGAATCACCATAGCTTGCATTCACCTTCAAGTGGTGAAGAGGTGCCTTTAATTCCCCTTCAAGCCCCTTTGCTTCCCCTATCAACTTGGGCTTGGGTATCAAATCAAACTCCCTTGTCCATTTGGGACTCCCACGACAATGTTTTTATTCATGTATCCTAATAGTTTTAAAGCATGAATTGGAGATTTTTTGCACTTTCACTTAGAATGTTCCACTCCAAACCTTTCAAATGTTGGTGTTTGACACTTGTTCCTTCTTTTCCCACTTTGGCGGCTTCTCCTTTCCTTTCAAGAAGAAGTGGCTAGGTGTAAAAAAACTAGGTAGCATTTACAACGTTTTCTTTCAAGCAATTGGGATGAACTTTAAGCAAAACATTTATTCGACACCTAAGCTATTATTGATTTTTTACCTCAAAATAGGCCCCCTTTGGAGGGCATAACCCTTTCAGGCTCCACCTTGCCCCAACCCCATCATCTTGGACGAAATTTAACATTGGGGCATGTTGAAAAATGTGTTCAAACTACTAGAGCTTTTGCACCCATGGCCTTAATCCTTACTTCAATTGAAATTATTCATGAATTACAAGCCTTCCACCCATCAAATTTGTCATCACATGCTTAAATTTTATGATGGAATTTCAATTGCACAAAGACTTAGACTTCTCCCTTGATTTTTTTAGGTCTACATTCATCAATATATCCCATTTTTCAACAAGCGGACCATCTAGCATGGTATTTGAACACCTTTAAAACTCATTTAAGCTTAGGATCATGCTCTCCAAGATGTTTTGAGTGTGTTCCTATGTAATAACAAGGTGTATCCCCAAAAGCATAACTCGAATGTTAAGAGTTGTTCAACTCTTAACCTTGGCCAATCCTTCTAGACACATTAAGCCCATCACACTGAACAAAACTTTGTGCCTTTAATTTTGTGACACGTTTTCAACTCATCTATCCCCTCTTCGACTCAACATTACAATTTGGGGTTTTGTGAAATCATGGTGCATGGTATTTGAATGTCCCAAATGTACATTTTGAATGGGTGGTGTTATAAGTAAATGTTGCAAATGCCTTCAACATAATCTCCTATCTAGGGTCATTTCCAAGAGCTCTGAACAATAAGTGACTAATTGACCCAATTATTCCCATTTGTTCAAACTTTTTATGTCAAGTGACTCCCCTTATCTTTGAATCCTCATTTTCCTTTGGGAAACCTCATATTTATTAATTCTTCCATATGCACATATATAACAAGATGATCCATTGGGAAGGTTGTTTTTGGCCCTAATTCACTTTTGACCATTAAATAGTTTAGCAAACCTTCTCCCTTCTCCTCTTCCCCATTTGATAACACCCACATCATTGGTCCTACCTCAATGGTTTTTTGTATTTTTGAGCATTTTTCATCCAAGTTGGCTTTGGGGGGGCCAATTGTTTAGCCCTGCAAATGTATAGATTGGTTTTATTGTGGCCTACCTCCCAACTTTTCCCTTCTAATTAGATTCTACACACCTAAAGATGGTATTAAGGTTTTAGGAGTGCCTTTTGCTTCACCTACTTTTACTTCTTCCTTTCTTTAAAAAGCTTTGGATGAAGATGTATAACATGTAAAAACACTCTCAAGGACATCTAGGTGGCCTTCGGGATCCTTTCACAATGTTTTATCTAAAGGTTTTCATATTTGTTCCAAACTTTCTCCCCCTTTTCCAAACTTCTAGCACTAACTTTCTTCTTTTGATTCAATTATCATCAAATATTTGGGAGGCTTTTAAGTTGAATTCATTAAAGTGCTTTAAAGCCCCTTGGTTTATCAACAAAACCTCACCCCCCCATTTCTAAAAAAGGTGTAAAGCTCATTTCCACATAGGCATTGCCCTAACGATTTATTTATGGAGTTGGGCTCTAGTGGCCCTAATCATTGTTTCTTCATTCACTACTAGAATTCCTAATTTTGTTTACTAGAAATTTTGGTCAAAAAAGACCTATTTTGGATAGGCGTCAAAAAACCTTTCAGTCATTTTGGACAAGTCGTTTTGAACATGTCCATTGTGACTAGGCCATGTACTTTTGACCAAGCCTAAGTTGGCATTTTTGACTAATCATTTTGACCAATACTTTTGATTAATCATTTTGATTAGTATTTTTTACTAGTCACTATAACAATCAAATGATCTTTTGATTGGTCAAACACCATTTTGACTAAGCAAATGCCATGTGGCATTTCAACATTGGCCACCTAGGCTATGCCATGTGGCATTTAAACATTGGTCATCTAGGCTATGCCATGTGGCATTTAAACTTGGCAATCTATATTATGCCATGTGGCATTTAAACATTGGCCACTATGTTATGCCATGTGACATTTAGACATTGGCCACTAGGTTATGCCACATGGCATTTAAACATTGGCCATTAAGCTATGCCATGTGGATAGAACCTAAACAACCTAGGTTAAGCCTAAAATTAGATACCTACTCCTAAAGGTCCCTATGTTTAGGAACCTACAACCTAAAATCCTAGGCCTAGGTCTAAGAGCCTATAAATAGCAACTAGGTATAAAAACCTAAAGTAGGTTAAGGCAACCTAAGCTATGACCTTACTAAGTTTAAATGTACATCACCTAGATTAAGCTTACACCTAAATGACCTAAGTAGGAAGATTCTATTTCATTTTGAATTTGGCCTTTAAGGTTAAACCTTTTTAATTGTCTCATCCCAAGTGACCTTCCTTTTAAAAATATTCTGTATTTCTTGGATGCTTATCATGCATCTATTTATATCATCATTTGGAAACGATGACAAACAATATGGGACAAACTTTTGGGAGGGAGAAACATTTTCATGTCCACATAACACTAAAGCCTTTTAGTTCACATAACATTATTCCTAAATAATTATGTAAGATACATAAATTAATAAATAAATAAACAAAGAGGTAGGTAAATATGTATGTTAATTAAGTTAAATTAAAAATTAGTAATAGTTCATGTTTAGTTATTTAGTTATAATTAATAATTACAACCCAATTATAATTAATCCTTACAAAATTGACCTAATTCATTATATATTATCAACAATGTATTTGTAATAATTAACATTTAACTATTTCATTACACATTCATTAGTGTATTTTAAGTAAATAATTAGTTAACCAATTAGTGATTTATCATAAGTATATAAATGGTTTATCGTAGCTTATATAACTAGGTTACCTATAGGTAAAAATATAGGTAAATAGGTGGTGTATAAGTAGGGTATGTATAAATAAATACATTTACACATACGCTAATTGTATTTAGGCTATTTAGCCACATACTTACATTACATAAGTTAAATAAATGGTTAATTTAACCTAGGAAAATTTTATTATGGCAAAACTAATGATTCATAAAATAATAAGGTCTAAACCAGCCACAACTAAAGTAATTATGGTAAAATAAATGATTATTAAATCAATAATGGCTCAACCAACCAAAAGTTTAAAATAATTATGGGAAAATACCCATGATTAAACTACTTATGGTTTAACTAACCATATCTAAATAAATAATAGTTAAATATATAATGATTAAATTAATTTTGGGTAAAAAAATAATGGCAAAAACAACCATAACTAAATTACAAATGGCAAAATTAATCATGAGTAAAATAAATATGGTAAAACTAACCATGAATAAAGTAAATAAGGCCAAACAAACCAATTAACAAATATTTTATGACTAAACCAACCCTGGCCAAACCAAAAATGGCTAAAATTAACCATGAGTACAATAAATATGGCTAAAGTTATCATATTTAAAGTAAATATGGCCAAACTAACCAATGGATAAAATTTTATAACTAAACCAACCATGGCTAAATTTTAAATGGTTGAACTAACCATGGCTAAATATAGCCAAATTAACAAAGAAATAAATATTTTATGGCTAAACCAACTATGGCTAAATTACAAATGGTTAAACTAACCATGAATAAAGTTAATATGGCTAAACTAACCAGTGAATAAATATTTTATGGCTAAAAAAATTAAGCATAAATTAATTATGGCTAAAATAAATATGAATGAAGTAATTATGGCTAAGATCAAAATGGTTAAAATATTTATTGCAAAATTAACCATCGCTAAACTAAAAATAATTAGATTAACCATGAGTAAGTAAATTTGGCTAAACTAATCACTAATAAAGTTAATATGGTTAGATTATCTAATGAATGAATATTTTATGACAAAATCAATTATGCAAAAATTAATCATGGCTAAAATTAATGTAAATGAAGTAATTATGGTAAAATTATACATGATTAAATTAGAAATGGTTAAACTAACCATGAATAAACAAATATGGCTAAATTAACCGTTAATAAAGTTAATATGGCTAAACTAACTAATGGATAAATATTTTATGACAAAACCAATTATGCTAAAGTTAATTCTCAGTAAAATAAAAATGAATGAAATAATTATGGTTAAAATCAAAATGGTTAAAATAATTATGGAAAAATTAACCATGGCTAAATCAACAATAATTTTTAATTAATTATGGGTCTTTTATCGTTAAATTTATTAGAGTAAAATAATAATATGTTAAAAATAAATATAGCTAATTTAATTATGCTTGTAGTAACCATGGTTAAATTAATTGTGTTAAATTAATTATCATGACCAAACTTATTAAAGTTAAACCAATTATTGTTAAATTGACCATGGTTAAGTCATTTATAATTGTTAAATTACTTATGGCTAAAATAACCATAATTGAACTAAATATGGCCAAAAAGTGATGGAATAATTAATTATGGATGAATGAATCATGGTTAAATTAAATATGGTTAAATTGACCATGGTTGAAACATATACAATTAAACAAACTATGTTTAATTGAACATTATTAAATTGACCATGGTTAGATAAGTTATGGTTAGTTTTAATTTTAATTATTTTTTCATAAGTAGTTGAGCCAAAATTAATTTGAATATAATCAATTTAACCATAATTAAATAAACCACATAATTAGTTTGACCATGATTAATTTAGTCATGATTCATTTAGTTCTGATTACCTAACTTTTACATTTTTCAACTTTTTTTAATTGGTCAAACATAATCAAAATGTTAAATACCCAACTAATATTGAAATTTATAATTAGCCCTTTTAACTAGGCCTACTTAGTTAGCCCCATTGCTTGGGTATAATAAGTGGTTTTATTGAATAGGGCACTTACTAATTTGACTAGATTGGGTGGTTTTATTGACTAGACCACTAACCGATTTGATTAGGTGGTACTTTGAAGTCCAATTTGATAAAATGTTTGATTTGACTAATTGTTAAATCGGTCACTCTAGTCAAATTGATTGGTCAAAATATCCCATAGTCATTCAAGCCTTTAGCCTTCAGTCAAAAATACATTTCTTCTAGCCAAAAAGACCCATCTAGTCAACTTGGTTAATTTGAAAAATAGGAATTCTAATAATGATGTTTACAAGATTATCACCCATTATTATGGGAAGTTATAGGAGCGTGTAATTTTGGGTCGCTTCTATTCCATGTTCATTTGAAGATAGCATGAGACCTTCCCCTTATAACTTATACTTGCAACCCCTGTTTTGAACATTTTTAGATAGAGGGATGGATCACCTTTAGGAGAACATATTAGAAAGATTACACAAGCATATCTTTTCCAACATCATCCCAAACATGACCTTTTATGTTCATCATGTTCGTTAAATATTTTGGGCATGTTCAAGTTCAAGGGCATGACTTTCTACATGCCCAACCATCCCATCACTTTGTATGGCCTTTGACATCTTTTCCACAACATTCCATACAAAGTTGGGTCTCCCCCACCCAATGACTTTTAATTTAATCCATTACATTTGTGGCTAGCCCATAGATTTAATGGTAATTGGTAAATACAAAATCTCTAATCTTATATTCTAATCTAAATCTAGATAGAAATGTCATGAGACTAACAGTAACAGAATCTACTCATTCAGATCTACTCAAATTTAGTTCTAGAATAAAAATCCAATAATGAAATCATGATCACAAAACATCAAAACATAAATTTTGGCTAAGAGAGTTAAGTTTTTCCTAGAAATCAAAATGTTTTTCTCATATTCCATTAAAATTCAATGTCCTGTAATCCTTTTCCTCTCTTCCTCTTCTTCAAAGATATTTAAAAAGAAAATAGTTTTATGTTCTATTCAAATTCAAATGGTGACAAAAACTATGTGATCTAGCTAGTAATTCTTTAAACAGTAATTGAGTAAATAGAAACATATTAATTAACTATTACCATAAATAACCATTCCATTAACATTACCCTACCCGTACTCTAAATTATGTCTTGAATTTTTTAATCAAAAAAATATGTTAAAAAAGTTAAATATGATGTTATTTTTTATCCTATGATTCAAAATCTAATGTTATTTCTAACCTTGTGATTCAAAAATCTAATGTTATTTTTAATCTTGTGATTCAAAAATTTGATGTTTTTCCTACTGTTCTATAATCTATACAATAATTTGTTCTATTTATAACTAATTTTTTGTTGTATTCAGAGTTTATTATTGTTCTTGTGATGTTTCTATTAACACCTATGTAGTCATCTAATGATGTGTTGATGTTTGCTCTTTTGTCTGCAACTTTGATATCTCTTGTGGCTATTGTTGTGTCTATAAGTCTGATGTGATTTGAATATGCTCATGTAACTACAAATTTGATAGAATCTGAGTATATTCTTGTTGTTACAACTCTAATGTTAGCTCAGTCTAATCTCGCTGAATTTCGTAAATCCTTTGTTCCTTAATTGGTGTCTACTCCCCCATTTTTGTTACTACATATGCATATTTTTGAGAATTGACATCTCGTACAACAAATTCTATTGGTTCCAAAATTTGTTCTGATGCATATGTCTTACCAGCAACCTTACTGTTAGGGCTTTCCTTCCCTCTTCTGAGGTCTCCTAGCTCCTCTTCTGGTGTTCTTATAGTTGATGGTCTTGCACCACTAATATCCCCTCTATCTTCTTCTTCATCCAAGATTTCAAGTTATAGAAAAAGAACCAAAGGTTCACACTCAAATGTTGGCATGACCTTCTCCATCTGAAATATCATGTGCTTGTATAGCCTTTCACTTCTTTCATACCTCCTACATATCTTTCCAATATCCTTCTGAACATACAGCCCAACAAAGATCTACATCTCTTTCCTCCGTTGATAATGCCTTGAATCTTACTTGAAATAAAGTAATCTACTTCTTATACTCATTATTCTCCATGAAACACCATCATAATTAAAAGTTTTAACTCTCTAGGTCTCTTCTAAAAGCTTTTGTAATTTTTCATTAAAAGCCACCTGTTTCTACAAAGTTTTGCACATTTGTGCATGCCTATGATTAGCTTGCCTTTATATTTCACTCTTGGCCTTATACACATTTCCAATTCCATTCTAAGGTCCTTCAACTCCTTTTTTTTGCTTCAAGATAATCTATTCCATATTCTTGTAGTCTTTCTAAAATTTGTTGTGTTCCACATTCAAAATATCCTTTTTTGCCTTCAAATTTTAGTAATTGGCATCTATCTCCTTCATAATTGCTTGTAAAAAATCCCTTTCTATTTTAACTTTCTTTAGATCCTTGCTTTGCATTTCCATGTTATTAATTTTTTACCTAGCTACTTGGAGTTCTACTAATACTTGATTATTCTCACTATTTTTATCCTATAGCTTTGCTTTAAGCTTCTACTCTTTCTCTAAAGTTCCTTGTAGATTTTGGATTGATCTACCCTTCTCTTCTATGATCTGTTTATTCATGATCTCTAGATTAAAAAGTCTAAGCAAAATATTTGTCATTTGTACACTATACTCTACTATCTTTTGAAACATACTAACAGCTTTTCTACGTTGATCCAATTCTACTTCTATCCCTTGTTCAAACCTTGGTGTATTAAATCTAAGAATCTGACCCCTGGAACTTGTTCCTGAAAAACCTTGTCTCTTGTATGCAGTCCAGGTTTTGACAAACACATTTGTGCCTATTGGAAAACTTAGTCTTGAAGGTAGCATACCTTCATTATTCTATGGTATTGGAACAAATTGTTGAACTTTTGGTGGATCCAAGTCTAAATCCTATTTTTGCTCCTTTGTTGGCTTGTGAGCTTGAACTTTGGGCTCTTGCTTGGCCTTCTTTGGTGTCCCTGCCCATTTAATTACTACTCTCGCTTAAGAGAAATTTGTCTTGAATCAAATTTAAGAAATACAGATTTTTCCTTTTGTCTTTGATGTTGATGTTGTTGCTTCTTCAACAATTATGTTGCCTATTGACGATTAATATTACCCCTCATTGCGGTATCCTCTCGTCTCCTCTGCCTCTTTTGCAAATTTCTCTCTCTTCATCATCATTAGACTAGGATATCATATTGTTCTTTTAGTTGTTCTAATATTTGGTTGTTTCTCCTTGTTAGGAAAGATGTGTGTAGGGTTCAAAGGTCTTTTGTTCTTGATAAACCTCTCCCTTAAACTCTCTTTTCATTTCATGTCTTCCTTTGGCTCTTCTTTTCCTTCTTTTCCTACTAAGAATAACGTCTAACACTATGGCAGAATGACACACATCCTTTTTTTGTTCTCTTTTGGTTATCCCTCAATCATATTTTTTTAACATTTTTCCCATTTGATCAACTCCTTGACCAATTGAGAAAACATAATGGCAACCCAATTGACAAACTTTCCATGATCTACTCTGGAGATCATCATAGCAAACTTATTATTAAAATACTACACCTTATCCTTTTGGTAAATAATGGGCAAGATGGTAATTATCTTATTGGTATACTCTAACCTCATTTTCTTTACAACCCACCCTTCATTGGTGTTATAAATATATGGGATTCTATCAACTATATTTGCCAATGTTATTTGATCATCCAATATGTCTGCTTAATGTGCCTCTATCTCTCCTATATGGCAAATTTTTAAAACCTTTGCTAAAAGACATTTGTCAATTATTTTTTGTTCTTCCCCCAACAGAACTTTGATTCTGTTATGTTCAAAATCCAATTTCCAGTTGTTTAGAAATTCAACCAAAATGTTGTGATGAAGTGTCTTCCACTCAACCTCAAATAAACCTAAGAATCTAGCTATATTTGCCCAAGCTCTCTTTTCCTTTCTAAGCTTGTCCAAAGTAAAAAATTCTTAAAAAAATTATTATAACTTTGTTATGTAGGAGTAATAACATATCTGACTTCATCATCCTAGTGAGTCTACACCTTCATCCCACACATATTTCTAGCCATTGCTTATTGATTGATTCTCTTCATGTGTTTCTTGTTGGGAATTTGAATTTCCTCTGGAATCTGATCCTTGACAAGTTTATATTAATGTAATGGCACTTGTTGTTGCTATTGCGAATCATCCTTGTGTTTCTTTTCTTCAAAATCAAAAATAGAAATCGAATCAAATTGCTCACTAGGACTTGCTTATCTTTTGGGTTTCTTAAAATAATATTTCCTCAAATTTTCCTTACAATCCATCTCATTTTTTCAAATTGCTTCAAAAGCTTTCTCAAACTTTGAAATCGAAAAAGATCTCTAAAAAGAAGAAGAAGAATGAACAAGAAAAAAAAATGGTGGACTCCTTTCTAATGACCTAGACTACAAGGCAAAATGTTTGCAAACTTCTACTGTTCTATGTGTCTCTCTTGCTCTTCTTTTAATTTCTATAACCTTTTTCTAGATTGTATTTGCAATTTTTCCACAAAGTTTTTTTCTACACTCATTTTGGAAACAAAAATTGAAAGCCACTTGCTTGTTGAAAACAAAAACAAAGAGGTCTTCTAGTCCTTACGACCTTCTAACATGTATTCATTTCATTTCAAATAGTGACGTTTCACTTTTCGCTTTAAGGTTAACATTTTAATGATTTGTCACCTTTTTGTTTTACACATGGCGTCTTCTATGAAAATCCATATTGACAACAACATGGGCTATAGTAAATGCATGTTGACCTAAAAATATGTGGACATGGCACCAAGTTTTTATGATGACAAGTGAAAATTTAATGACATGGTGTTACTTACACTACATACTACCTCTGGCAACTATCATAGCTTCTACAAAACTCATGAATATCCTCGAATAAAATTGGCCACCAATATCCTGCATCTAGAATTTTCTTTGCAATAATATTTGTAGCAAAATGCCCTCCTTCACTCCTTCATGTAGCTCTTTTAGAACAATCTATGCCTCTAAGGTGGTCAAACATCTATGCATTATGTTATCTTATCCCACTCTATGCATTATTCCTTCTTTCAGAGGATAAGGTTCTACCTTTTTGGTCAATTTTTATTTTTGAGTTAGGTTTAAAGTTTTTGGCATATGACTTGTCACTAAATAATTCTTCACTTCCCATATCCATATAGGTTATATATAAAATAGTCATGCATCCACAATTTGATCTAAAACTCCCAATGGTTCTAAACTATATGGTAATCTAAATAAAGCATCAACTACCACATGTGTTCTACCAAGCTTGTAGACTACTATGAATTCATACTCCAAAAATAACAACCATTTGGCTATCCTTCCAAACCCTTATAATTTGTTAACCAAATATACCAAAGCCATGTGGTCTACATAAAAAACAAATTTGTTTCTTAACAAAAAATGTTTGAACTTATGTAAAGCATAAACCATTACTAAGGCTTTTCTTTCTGTAGTAGTATAATTTTCTTTTGCCTTATTTAATAGTCTAAAGGCATACACTATAGGCTAGTCATATTTTCTAGTTGGATTATATGTGAAAATTGCACTTATTACCAATAATGATGCATTTGTGTGCACATGAAATTCCAATTGCCACTTTGGAGGTATCAAAATTGGTGCTTCTATGTATTTCTACTTGATATGATCCTAAACTTCTAGACACTTTGTGGTCTAGATAAAAGGTTTTGTCTTCCTCATCAACTTTGTGAGTGGTGCCATGATAAAAACCAAAATTTTTGATGAAACATTTATAAAACTGAACCATACCATTAAAACCATGAATTTGTTGTGGGTTTATAGGCATTGGCATATTCACTATTGTTTAATCCTTCTTAAGGTCTGGTATTTTTCCTTCCTTGGAAACTATGAGTCTTAAAATCAATCTTGAAAATACCATGAAGGCACATTTCTCTAGGTTATGACTAATTTTATATTCCATGCATTTTTGAATGCAAAGTGTAAGCTTCATCAAATGATTTTCCATGTCATTATAGACCACAAAGTCATCTAGAAATATCTTCATAAACTGGTTTGAGTACTCTCTGAAAGCTCTACTAACTACTCTTTGGAAAGTTGGTGGCCCATTTTTGACACCAAATGGCATCACCATCCAAACAAAAGTTCCCTAATCTATTACAAAAGTTGTTTTGTATCTATCTTCAGGGGCCATAGAAATTTGATGGTATCCTGAGTATCCATCTAAAAATGAATAAGCTTCATACCTTGCTATAATGTTTAATACCTCATTAGAAAATGGCAAAGGATAAGGGTCTTTTTAGGGTCACTTTATTGAGCTTCTTGAAATCTACACAAATTCTCAATTTTCCATTCTTCTTAAACACTACCACTATAGGTGATAACCATGTAGCCTCCTTTATTAGTTGAATAAATCTTGTTGTTAATAGTTTGTTAATATCTCGTTTAATAGTTATAGCATAATTAGGTTTCAATCTATACCTTGCTTGATGTGCTGGTGGAATTGAAGTATTTAACTCAATTTGTGTTGAACCAACTCAAAAGGTATGCCTTTCAAATTGTTATAAATCCAAGCAAACACATTTTTGAACTCCTTGAACAACATCTGAAGCTTTTTATTTTTCTCTTTTGTAAATTGTGCATTAACTTTGATGTATTATGGATTTCCCTTCGTACCAAGATTTAGCTTAACAAGCTATTATTCTTCAATCAAAGTCCAACTTGCTATTTAAAGATTCTATACTTGTATTTTTGCCATTATCTCATCCACTTCAATATCAACTTGGCTATGATGATAATAGGTTTTTGGATAAACCTTATCTTCAAGTGAAATCTCTAGTCTGACATGAAATTTGGTTGTGTTTGTTGTTAAAATCACCATTTCTATTGCACCTTGATGTGATGTTTCTTGTTTTGGGTCAAATTCTCCATTGACTCTGACTTCTGACATTCCAATACTCATCAACAAAATTGTTTCATCTAAGGTAGTGATTGTGCTGATTGAAAATAGCTTTGGTTTTGTCTTAAAAATCAATTTTTCTTCTTCACCTATTAGCCTTTCTAACAAGTCAAAACAAACCAATACTTGGGGATGTCTAGTTTTTGCTCCCAGTTTTTTATTAACTAATATTGTTTTGATTATTCCATTACCTTGAACAATAATGACATTATTACCCCAGTCATGTGTAACCTTTGCATTTTTAAATCAAGGTCATCCTAGCAACATAAAATAGCTAGAATCCACCACACTATTTTTTAAAACAGTAAATGTGGTTATATGTGGTATACCATGTATATGAATCTTCAATTTTTTTATGATTTCTAAAGGTCTAGTCATACTTTGATCTACCATTCTAAGGTGGTAACTAATCTTGGTTTGGGTAAACCTACTTTTGTTCTAAATTTTTATGTTATAATGTTTACACTTGCCCTTCCATCTATTAAAACATCCTTAACAATGGTCTTCCCAACTTATACTTGGACAACTACCATATAGTTATCTACCTTTATAGCTACGGTGTCTACTTTAGAATGTGTCTCAACCACTATGGCCACATTAGATTCTAATATCACTTGAGTAGCTATATTGGATTTTTCTAGCTTTAATTTTTGCCACATATACTTCTTATGGTCTAGTGTTATCTTTAGTAATTGACCTAACTTCAAGGTGTAGGTAGTTTCCATCATCTATTTGTTGACATCTTGGAATATATGTTCCATAGACATAACTTTGTTATTAGGAATAATAAACAAATTTTGTGGTACAATTGGTTTTGTGGACACCTCAGCCTCTGGTAATCTTGCCTAACTTGTATTCCATTGTGCTTTCTTGTTTTGAATCAAATTCTCTAGTGGGTTTTCTACTTGCATCTCTTATATAATCTTGACAAAAGATTGTTATAGTCTCTGCTCCTTTTCCAAATCAATAGTAGACTTCTTCTTGATTGGTTCTCTATCTTTGAACACCTATTCTTTAGTAGCCTTGCTCTTGGTAATGGCCATATTAACATCCACCATATGGACTGAAGGATTGGCAACCTTAGCCTCCACCACAAATGGTTTCTCTCCAATCTTCACTCCTTTGTTTTTAAACATATTCTGCATATCATTGTACTTAGGATAATCTATGAGTTTGTGTCTTGTGTCACTGCATATATGACAAAAATACCTCATAGGTTTTTGTACTTTGATATGTTGAGTAGTAATATCAAAAATTGCAGGAACAAGTTCTTCTTTTCTTTTGACTCTACATGTTTCAACATTATGATTTGTCCTATGACAATTTGTGCAATACATTCCTATTTTCTCTGTAATTGTCTGAGGTTTTTGAACTAATATTATTTTACTACTATGTGGTTCTAACGCATTACTTATAGCCTCTACTTTAGAAATTCCTTCTTCACAAACCAAAGCTACTTCCTTATATTGCTGCAAGGTTTTTCTTTTCATGCCTAATGTTGTTACACATAGATATGGTTGTAATCTAACTCTGAAAACAGTAGTTAGGAAATTATTTGTTGTCCTATGTTGAAGACTATTAGCTAATTTCAATAATCTCTTATAATAGACTTCGACTCTTTCATTACTTGCTTCATGTTTTTTAATTAATTATAGGTAAACTTGTTCATCATTTTGAACTTTTCTATACCTTTTACAAAAAGCCAATTGTAATTTTGCAAAAGTACAATCTAAATAATCTCCCATATAATTATTTCACTAATCAAACATAATATCTCTGAAGGTAAAACTAAATAAATTAACAATCTTTGCATCATCTATTTCACTATTTGCTTTAATGGCAACTTTAAAAACTTTGACATGAGCATCTGGATCAACATTTGTCACATATTCAAGATAGTTCAATGGCTGACAATAAGGCTTGTTTGGTGGTAATGGTGGTCTACATGGATTCATCAATGGCAATCCAAAACATCATGAAAGTTCTAGAGGTCCTAATGGTCTTAGTGGGTTTGAGCCTCCTGTTCCTAGATCTAGTGGTTGTTTTAAAAAAATCTTGTCCATTTTTTAGGCATCTCTATATGCACACTAACTAGTTGTGTTTCCTTTGGAGTCTTGGGTCTGGACTTCATACTAATAACAATATGAACTGGTGTTGTTACAAATGGAGCTTAGTAACTATAACGATAGATTGAGGCATTGCCATAGAATATAATAGTATAGGTCTTATTAGTTCCATTCTTAAATTAAAAATTGTTGGATAAGTAACTCCAATATCATTGTGATGTAACAAATGGTGTGTAAGAGCTACAAAACAAGTACTACATCTGCCATAGTCTAAGCTTTCCCTTCCACTATGTTATCTTTCCAGATTTGTTCTTTGAGTTTATTTGGAATTTTAACCTTTCACGATATAATTCTTTTAGCTCATTATATCCATGGTTTTCTACTCTTGTAGGTTCTAGATTTAGATTCTTGAAATGCTCAGCAAATCCTTACCTTACATTATTTTCAATAAAGGGACATTCATTGATTTGATGTCCAATCTAATGACAGTACGTGCATCATTGAGGATTAGGTCTTGGAACTCTATTTGCACTATGAATCCTTTGCTCTAGTCCCTTGAGACTCCTCTAACAATGTTTCCACTATGCTGATTAACTTTGGGTTGATAGCCACATGTACACCTTATGCCATTATTGGTTCTACTTTTAGTAAAATTACAATTTCTTGTTTAATTACAAGTGTTAGCTCAACTCCTTTGGACATTCTGATGCCCTGAGTTATGGCTTTTTACTCAACCATATAACAAATCAAAGGTTCAAAATTTTGAGTTTTTTGTGCAAACTTTGCATTCTCATGATCCTTTCAATAATAAGTAGGTGAAATAGATCTGTACCTTGGTACCACTTCTTCCCTTTTTGACATGTTAAATATTTGTTCTTGTACATGAATCAAAACATCAAAGTCATGTTGCTGCATTAGACTTGTTGATTCTAGTATAACTTTCTGTTGAGGTTCAATTCAATTCCTTTGTCTAAATTCATCCTATGAATTTGCATTTTCAATTTAACATTTTTCTCTCTTATTTTGTTGTAGACTGCCAATGCACCTTTGTGTTTCACCAATTTGCATTTCACGAGGGATAATCACTATTATCTGAAGCATTTTGTGGCATGTAGGTCTTTCTTTTGTCCACAAATATCTTTGTTTAGATTGAGAAACTCTTCTTAGTGTTACAAATTGTTGATCCTCTTAATCTACACTCAAATTATTGGTGATGGTAGCACCCATTCTTTTTTTGTTCATGTTTTTATAAATTGATCTAATTGTCTCCTAAGACTTTTAATTACAATTTTATTTTCCATCTCTCCACATTTTAATTCAAATTTGAACAGACTTCTACATTAGAACAAAATCCTCACAATTAGCTATTTTGTTTAAATTTGCTCCCTGAAAAAAAACTTGTGATCAAGACTTGAAAAAAAATGCAAAAAAAGAAACTAAAGTTCACTATCTATCTAAAGAAATAAAAATTTCAACAACAAGACATAAACAACATTCTAAAATTCATGTTGAATTCAAGCCCTGGGATGGTCGCCAAATGGTAAGTACATAATCTATAACCGTATATTCTAATCTAAATCTATACCGAAATGTCATGAAACTAATACTAACAAAATTTGCTCATTCAAATCTACTCAAATCTAGTTCCAAAACAAAAATCCAACAATGAAATAATGATCACAAAACATCAAAATAGAAATTTTGGCTAAGAGAATTAAGCTTTTCCTAGAAATCAAAATGTTCTCTCTCATACTCCAATAAAACTCAATGCTTTACAATTCTCTTCCTCTCTTGCTCTTTTCTAAAGATATTAAAAAGAAAACAATCTTATGTTTTATTCAAATTCAAATGATGATAAAAACTATGTGATCTAGCTAGTAATTCCTAAAATAGTAACTAAATAAATAAAAACATTTTAACTAATTATTACCATAAGTAACTATTCCCTTAACACTAATACATTTTTTATAGTGTTCCCATGGAAAGAAAAGTATAACTTTTCGTGATGTTCAAAACACCTTTGTTTCCATCACCTAAAATGTTGAATTTTACATTTCTTGTGAATAAACACTTCTTTTTTTTTTGACACCTTTGCCTTCGCTTCAAATTTCGTGACATGTTGACATTGTGTTATCCATAAATGAAAGTCTACACTTTGATTAATGTTGTCATTACCAATCCCATTCAAATAGATAGTCTCAAAAGGTACCATTTTTAAAGGAGTTGCCACAACGATCGCAACTTCAAAGGACAAGTTTAACCATGATTGACATCCTTGGGATACGTTTTTACATCTTGTTGTGGAGGTATTTGACTACTTGCATTAGCAAGGGAACTAAGAGACCAAGCAAATGACAAATCACATGAGATTAATCCTGAAGTTTATAATGCAATCTGCCTCGCCTTCAGAAAACATTGGTTGAATTGAAGCCAAAATCTTATCACAAGAACCTACATGATGTTCTAAGCTACTGAAGTCCTCAACCATTACTAGGAGGCTACAACTACGTCCAGTTTGGAAAACAATCTCAGTCCTGCGGACCGAAGGTGCCCAGGGACATGCTCACTACTAAATAGCACTGCAACCTACTTGCGTCACTCAAATCTAACAACTGTTTGTCTCAAAATTTGCTAATGATGTTTTACTGGGTATTGTAAACCTCTCACAAACTTAAATATATGATGTCATATGTTTCAAACTGACATCATTTTAAACAGAATGCCGTTGGCCCAAGTGCTAAACACATTCTTTAATTTTCAGAATTGAAAATTTCTAAATTTGGCAATGTCAACCGCTCAACTGATTTTCCCGTCCAAACCCACTTTTTGCAATTTATTTGAATTTTCAGTGACAAAATCCACTCAAAAGTCAATATCTTTAACACCGTAGCTCTGAAAATTGTGAAATAAACTCTATTAAATCTGACTCTCTGATGGAGTTCCAAGAACACCCCCAAATTCCAATACTGTTTTCAGTTTTGATTTTATTTAATTTTCATTGAGAAAGTGGTTCAATAATCAATAGCTTTCACACTGTAGCTCCAAACAGTTTGGAAGCACCCCTTTTCATCAAGAGCTTTCCGAAAATACCAAGAGCACGGCATGAAGCATGGTGGTTTGGGAGATCTCAACTGACAAAATAAAATAAAACAAAACAAAACAAGGCATCACAAACTCGCTGGCCCTGCCAATAGACAAGATGTTGTACATCTACCTCCTATGTCCACTGAACACCAAAAAAGTCCATTCCAATCTAAACAGTCTAAACACTTTCACCAACAAAACTGGCTCACTTAAAGTGAAACGGGTTTTAAAAATGTAAAACTTCCAAAAGTTGGATCCAATGCGATAGTCCCTGTCCCTGTGCGGGCAGGGCCCAACAAACTACCTTGCTTCATAGATAGATGTGCATGACCTTATCATGGCCCCATTCAAAAAGCTTCCATTGAAAGTGGCCCTCAAAATGAGCTCTTTGCTTCCATACCATGGATGAATGCATGTATGTACTGATGAGAGTACTTGTGTGGATGAATGTACTTGGGATTGTACCTGAATGGATGACTGTACTTAGCATCTGCATGGCATGGATGAATGTAATTGGGAGTTGACATGGCACTGATGAATGTAATTGGGAGTGTACAGGCATGGATGAAATGTACTTGGGGAGGGTACATGTGGCAATGCTTTTTTTTGTCAATTTGGTGATAAGCCAAAGTGAGGATCATCCATAGGAAGATTTAGTCAAATTAGGCTACAAGTGAAATATGAAAGTAGAAATTTTTTAACAGCATTAAATTTTTTTTCTTGACTTACTTGAACCATGTACAAAAATCTGCCAATTTTTCTTTATTTTTTTCGGATTATGGCTATTGAAATATTTTCGCACTTTTCATTTTCATTTTCGCTTTTTGGCTATATTCAGCAAGTAAAATTATGGCTCAGGTCCTGTAGAGTGAGGGTGCCCTTATGAAACCCTAATTTGGTTCGTGGAGTGTGCACTGCGAGAGAGAGAGAGAGGAGAGAAGAGGGAGCGAGAGCAGGGGAGATCGAGCCAGATCGAGCGAGGGTGGCACACAGAGAGGATGGCAGCAGGGTTGGGCGGAGGAGGAGGCTCATCAGGTCAGCCAGCAGTGCCCAAAATCTTGTTGGCCAAGCCGGCCACACCCAGGAGCGATGGGGGTGTGCCGGGGAGCAGTGGTGCACCTGCGGGCACTCTCAAGCTCATGCGGGATCGTGATGATGACAGCGCGGGCCGAGCTGTCCGCCTGCCGCACGGCTCACTCAACTTGTTGTCAGATTCCTGGGACTTCGCCCCTGACCGTTTCCTTCCTGTGAGTTTCAAACCCTACGTTTCTTCGTTCTTGGAAAGAAGTTAGGACTGCAGTTTTGCTGTTGATCATGTCTTTTGTCTACCAATATCTCGTGAAATCTATGAAGCCACATTCTTTTTGCGATGCTACCAGTGGACGTGGAAAAGTAAATAAAGCTTTGCAGTAGGGTTTTTGTCATAACACTTCGGTTCAGGCTGTCTTGTGTAAAGTATTTGGTGATGCGTGAACAATGGCCAGTTCCAGAATAGAATGTTGTTCCTTTCTGACGTGATCTTGGGGATCGCCCCTGAAAGCTTAGCCCTATTTTACTGCTGGTGGATTCTAGACAATAGGACTTTGAAATGCAACGGACTGTTGCACAGCACAGTCGGAATGTATCATGAGTGCAGTTGTGAAATCTTATTTTGGATCCATGAGGCAGGCAGTATGAGTAAGCCTGATTCTTATCATGATGGCACAATGCCGCTGTTTGTCTTGTTGGCTTGCACTCAATGCATGAGGGTGAAGGAGCTCTTACCTGCAACTGCAGCTTTTGTCAGCAGATAATACAGATTTCACAGTGGTTGGAGTGATTGGAGCTCCAGGTGTTGGGAAATCAACCATCTTGAATGAACTCTATGGATTTGATGGGACAACATCAGGTGGGACCCATGTATGACCTTATGACTAGTTGGAATAAGGCTTGGGTGTTGTAGAGATTTCATGTTGGTTGAGGCAGGAGTGTGTTCTGCAATCCAGTCAGAGCAAGATTGCCCTCCTTTCATGACTCTGAATGTGGATTGAGGACAGGGGTGTTGCCACCATTTCAAGTTCAATCTGAGGACACACGAGCCATGGCCAGGCATTGCTCTGTGGGTATTGAGCTCCGGATGTCAGTGGAGCGGTTCATCCTTCTTGATACACAGGTGCGTAAAAAATTTCTTTTGGTGAGTCCAGTTGGGGAATTTCATGTGAAGGAGGTGACACTAGAGCCCTTGCATCTTGATTCTTCTTCATTATAGTCACATTTGGTCAGTGTATGGCCACAAAAGCACAGCTAATGAATTCCACTCATGTACCACTCTTTGTACTCTCTGTGTCTCTGGATTATCTCCAGGAGACCCAGAAATTTGGCCTTCATATATGGTCTGACTGTTATGTTGATAAGCTGAGTGAGACAAATTCAGTATAGCCCTTACTGTTAGTTATATTAGTATTAGATTCTTGGGTTGTCTCTCCTGCTGTGGCTCCTGCTTGGGATATGTCTCTATTTGTCTAAGTTCTGTTATTAATGTGTATCTATGTATTTCTGGATGTGTGCAGCCGGTCTTCAGTCCATCAGTTCTTGCAGATATAATGCGGCCAGATGGTTTATCTTCCATATCAGTAGTTGGTGGGGACCCCATGTCTGCCGAACTTGCCCATGAACTAATGGGGCTGCAGGTAAGCTCCTGACCCTCAAGTCTGCTTGCTGTGTCAGTTGTAGAATAGATGGAGAGATCAGAGTAAAATGAATGAGAATTGTGATGTACATTGTGTTCAATCAACATTTCACAGAAACTGGAGGATTGAATTGACTTGGTGTTTGGGTTGGGGTTATGCAAGGAACACCAATAGCTTGGGATGTTTTTGTGTTCGGTCTGCCATATTGTTCTTGTGGTTACAGAAGGTGTCCATGATATCAACCTTTGGCGTCTCATGCAAACTGTAAGCTCACAACTCCACTCAAGTATGGCTTGTCTCCAATTAGTGATTGGGATCAGAAGTTATTTGCATACTGTGTACTCTGCTCCTGCACAATCCACACAAAACATCTCAGGTTGATTCTAAGAATGCTTTTTGTTATTTGCAAATGCGTGCAGGTTGAGATGCTGAAGCAGGGAATTTCAGATCCATCAATTTCATTGACCAGCAGTAATAGCCATGCACAATCTACTGGGGGTCCAGCAATTTCTGGTGATCGTGATAATGGTGACAGCATGCATGATGAGCAACCTGATTTTTTTGCAGACACTGTGTTTTTGCACACCAAGTTTGTATCTCCAACTCTGCTTTATCTCTTGCCGAGTAAAAGGCTATGTGCAATTGCTGAATGGATTCATGATTGAGGCCAACATAATTCTCATAAACAAGTCAAATGCAGTTGTGGATGTGACAAAAATAGTAGTTGCTCTGAGAGCTTCTATAGACTATCAAGTCAACTAGTAATTATTTGTACCACATGGGCTATTATGATTCATGCATTCTTTTTATTTACTTTGACCACAGTTAAGTGGCACCTATTTGGGAACATAAGTGATAGGGGCTATGTTTTGGTGATCTTAGGCTACGAGAGTCAGAGTGCTCCTTGAGTGAGATTCAACGCCTGGAGAATACACTTTCCATGTACATATCAAACCCCATTTTTCGGAGAAACTCAGCTGTGCATTATACACCTCCACAGTTTTCCCTACGTGATCAAGAGAAGAGCTTCAAACAGAGCCTGTTGGAGAAGGGCACCCCACGTGGCAGGGAAGGGGTTATTTCACTTGTTGGAGAACCGACTTCTGCTACCAAAATGGAGATGCATAATGGAGCTGCTGCACCCTTGGCAGGTTCAAATAGGTCAGGAAGTGGTATCAATTTCTTTGTGCTTCCAATGAAGGTGGCCTTTGAGGAGACCCAAAGACAGCATGAGAGCTATTCCACAATGTTGAAACAACTTCTTGAGCAGGTCTTGTAATTCTTCTGACCATGCCACGTCCCATTTCCCCTAGATATCTAATTGCTTTAGTGTTGAACTGTATGGCTTTAAGAGGATTGTTTCTTTCTTTAGACTCAGAAGTTTTACACACTCTTGGCCTCCTAAGATTGCCCAATCACTGATGGTTCATGTTAGGGTTAGGTTCAGGTTTTATCAATGCCGAGGCACTCTTTTGCAAAACCTATATCAGAACGTGACTGGCTGAAGAGTGCAGCTCGCACATGGGACTTAGTCAAAAAGTCACCAGTGCTTGCTGACTACAGTAAAATGCTACAGAGTTCTGGACTTTATCGGCGCTGAAGTTGTTTCTTTGAAGTGGAGATATCAACTCTGAGTATTGTGTATGGCAAAGCCTTCAAGTTCAGGCTCCTTTCTTCTTGGTAAGTCTTCATGGGGCTGTCTGAGATGCTGCTACAAGAGGCTAAGCAAAGAAGTCCTCTCCAGATGCTGCTGCAATCTTGGAAGAAGAGGCTAAGCAAAAGAGTCCTCCCCAGATGCTGCTTTTTGTAACCAAGGGCCATGTGCTATTTGCCTACAGTCTCATTACAAAGATTGTGGCCTTCAGCTGAAGGAGACCTCTTGCTGTAACTGGATTTGGTCAAGCACTGGCCAAAGTTTGTGGGCTCAAGTAAGAAATTCAGTTTCAGCATTCTAAACCAAGGCTCAGGACAGCCTCACCTAGACTGGCTCATCCACCATGGTTTGGTAATCTGAATCCAAAGATTATGGGGGACACTGGTGGAAACCAAAGTAATCAACAATGACATCCATCAATTTATCAGGAGCAGAACTGTATGTGACTGTTACATCACTTTGGAGCTGGGTATGGGTGCTTAGCACACTGGGAGCACATGTAGTGTGAGTTATGCATCATGAACCTACTTTGCCAAGCATTTTCTGACATTGGTGAGGTGGGCTCTGCTTCACAGTATAAGCATAGATGCTCACTTCATTATGTCAAAATAAAAATGTGCCAATGCTTTTGATGTGTGTCCTCATTTTCTAGATTGATACATTTAGGCAGTCATAGTTGAATTGGGACATTTCCCTGTGTGTAGTGGCTTGCCCCTGATGAACGTACTGTCACTGTTCAATTTTGGAATTAGAGATCAGATTTTCAATCTACAGATTTCCATCAATGGACTTGTTTTGTGGTTTCAAGGTTTTCATTCTATTCATCACTTGCCTCTTCAAGCAGAAAATAGCCCTGGACAATTATAGTTGGTTATGCAGAAGATTTATTGGGGAACATGGGAAACCAACACTAGGTGGGTGTGGATGGAGACAGGGTAGTCTCACTCTGTCCTTTGTGTGCAATTTGTTCTATGATTGGCCATATGACTATGATTGTCATGTTCCTTTTAGTTATGTGAGCCCAACTGATCATCCACTACAGTATTATAAAAATGGACTATCCCAAACATGTGAAAGATATACTTGATTCTCCTAGCCTAAGTATCAGCAGGTATTTTTGGGGAAATTTGAGATTTCAGATGGTGAGCCACAGAAAAATACCTGAATTGTTTTAGTCAACAAATTGACAGTAGACATAAGAATTGGCTATTGCAATTTTAGTTATGACACCACAGTTCTCAGTAGCTCATGCTGGCTACTAGTAAAGTAGATTCAATTGAATGGATGGGTAAATTTGTGTGAATAAAATGGAATTTCCATAGGAAAATGTCTCTCAGATTTGCCCTCAGTGCTAGCATCTTCTGAAGGATCACAACAACTACTCAAAAACTGAAAAAGCACAATGAGAAAGGATGAAAAAATAAAAAAGAAAAAGGAGTCACATTGCACTCACTCATTCCTGAACATCAAAACACAACTACCCCACCGATCAACATTTCATTCATGGATGCTATGAATGTTGAAACTTGCCATCTAATTATAACTTCTGTCCATTCCAAAATTGAACCTGAGCTACAACCTGATAGATCTGAGATTTGATATCATTATGTATAAAGAAATTAGATTGCTTAATGCAGGCAAGAAAATGGAAAAACTTCTAGGATAATAAGAGAAATGAATTTGCAATGAAGGTTGTGCATGTTGAAGAATCCATGGCTATTCAAGTGTATAAATGGTAGCAAGTTGAAGGTGCTAGGGTGGCCATAACCCTGCCCTAAAGCATCTAGATGTCAACAACATGGCTACTAGATGAAAGAACATTATTGGCCTCGAGGGTCCACAGACAAGGTAGTTGATGTGATTGTGATTTTGCATGTTCTGAGAACAACATGATTTTGGATAAAAATTGGGTTACATACCCTCTATTTTAATAAATGTTTTTAGCTGCATATCTGAGCATCAATACATTATGTACATTGACATGCATTATATGCATATTCATGTGTACTGACATTCATATTGATGAGTTTTTAGCTGAACATCCATGTAGATTACTATGAATGCAGAGAATGCTATGACCATAGTTCAATATAGCTCTAGTGCTATGAATTGAATCATACTAAATGAGTGTAGTCGATTAATTGAAAAGTTATATGACAACAGGAAGAGAGTTTTCAAGTCCATGACAGCAGGGGTTCTTCATTGGGGCCTTATGAACATGGCCTGCAAGGGAAGAGGATAGCAAGCTCCTGTGGATGAGGTCCCCAACAAAATAGGAAGAAGAAGAAGACTGACTTCATCCACACACCCTAGGCTAGTTTGATTGTGAATGTCAATGAGTGACTTCCATTGGAGGGAATATCACAACATCCTTCATCTTACAGGAAACCCTGATTAGTGGATACAGTGCACAAAAGATTTGGCAGACTTTTTTGAATCTCATGATTGTGGGGTGGGAAGCAAGCAGCTTTTTCAGGCTGCCACAACCCCTTCACCTCAACAAACCCCATCCCAAATCCACATGAACTGCCATTACACATGCACTACCAGCCACCATTTCTTACCATTAGCTAATCTTCAGGAGGTATGGAAATCACCAAATTTTGGGGTCCTGTTTTGGTGGTACCTCCCCAAAAATGTAAGTGGAGAGTGGGAACATGTGAGTTGTTGCTGTCACAATAAAATTTTGCTCACCTACAAACATTTCAACAGAATTCAGTCCCCACAACATGGAAAAAAGGTGAGAGCATCAACACAGGTACATTTGTTGCATTTAAACACAAGCATCTTTTGTATGTATACAGATTGGTCTCCCTCAGCCTTCCACATTCATATTCATCCATTGGAGAACACCATCACGTCTCTTAGTGACTACTACTGTCTGCTTACACATCAACCAGTTGGGCATTTTAGTCAATGATTTCCTGTCAGCTCTGCAGTCATAGAGCCCTTAGCAAGAGTGACAGTCATTTAAACATTGGGAGGAGGCCAGATCTTGGAAAAGTGCTCCTCCAGACGTAATGTGTTGCCACTGTAGCTCTCAATGCCACATCTGATGAGGTCTTCAGCTAGAAGGCCCAGTGATGATACAAAAGTGCTCTGGTCCCACTGCACTAACTGCATGTGCCATGGCAACAGCAACAGTACAATAGCCTCAGTTAGTCTTGCATAACATACAATCAACCAAGTGCAACTGCAAGATATAAGCAGTTCCAAAAACTAACTCTACACAAGGAACATGTAAGTATCATATAGCTAATAGAGACAACTCAATCTGCATAGTTCCAGTGTACAACAGAAAAAAGCAACAGGACAGGGTAATTGATCTAAAAGAGAATAGGAGAAACAGATAGTGAGCTGAGAAGCCTATCTATGAGGTTGCAGAGAAAACTCCACAACACTTTTGAAGGCAACTGTCAGTAAAATCAAGGCAAACACAAGAAGTACGAGCATAACCTCATGAGTATCACTCAAAAGATATCAGACCATCACCATCATCATGGAGTGGTACACTTCCATGACTATCCACACACTTCATTGGCTCCTGTTGTGGATAATTACTTAACTAATTCGCCCAAAATTTCAGTCAAACCATCATACAGACATCTGTGTCCTCAGTTTCTGTGGAATTTCCAGGAGCAATGTGAAAACTCATTCACCACGTTGACCAGCAATCAAGTGACGTAGCTGATCGAAAAAGTCAACAGTATCCTCATTCAAGGTGCAGCAAGCTTGTGAGAGTAAAGCTTCATTTGAGTTTAGTGTGCTGCTGTATAAGCAAAGCATCTAAGCTTAAGGCATATTGAAACAAGCTCAGAAGCAGTACAAAAGGCTCACAGAGACCTAAAAAGAGAGGTTACCTCATCATCAGAGAATTGGGTGAACTGTGAAGCACTTGGATCAAGCCGTCTCACAAACGCATACTTATCCTCCAAATCTGTCTTGGTGTCCTTCAGTGATTGGAGCACCTTAACTGGCACGACCAAATAGTCAAGCCTGATATAGAGAACATCAAAACACAAAGATCAAGATAAAATGACCTCCCATGAGAATTTTAGAACCTGGAGAGTTGGATGGAGAATAGAAATCATTGCAGAGCAGTGATAACCATGACACAGGTATAAGCTTCACAAAAGAATTACCCAAGCAGGCTAAACACATCTTGCTTGTTGCGTACTGCAGCTGCCATAACCTTGGACTTGTGCCCAAACTTATGAATGTAGTTGTATGCCTTGGTTGCCTGCATAATCCCAGAATCAAACTCCAACCTGGATGGCACTTGAAAAGAAATCCAGAATTCAACAGCCTTTCTGAGTGTTCAATTTAGCTGTCAAACTGGAATTCAGAACACTCACAAGGGCAATGCCAGGGTCCTCGCCTCTCTGTAGTGCTGCCTCTACACCTTTGTCACCAGAATGATTTCGAGCCCAGTCCTGTACATCCACTAGGTAAGCCAAAAAGCAATTGTGCTATCTTTGTTTCACTCAAATGCTATCTTGGAATGCTATCTTTGTTGCCACTTGCAGCCACAACTACATCCTCCTGGTAACATTTTAAATCACTGAAAAAAGGTTTCCTAGTCAATTACAGATCAAAAGTAAAAGTTCATAGAGTCAGCTTACCCGAATGCGCCCTACAAAGATCTGAATCACTGACACACCAGCTTGAGCTGCAGCAGCTGCTTGAGCAAAGCTATGGGACAGGTATCGATCCCAAGCACAAGAATTACATTCTCTAGTTATATGGAAGGTGGTGTAGTGAGCAGTGAGACAATACTTTTGTCACTCTCTCAAACAAACATGCAATGAAAATCATTCACAGATGTGAAATCCATTCATGAACAGCAAAGTGTTCGCAGGACACACAAGAACAGAGTGGAGAAAAAGGCAACCTATAAACAAGAGTCAAATGTGTTTGAATGTCCTCTGCCTCCAGCTTCCTTGCTGCTTCAATTCCCTGTGCCATTCCCACAATGCCTCTCAGGAAACAACCATGCACAGACCCAATCCATGGTATCATGTTTATGACTGAAACTGGCTTTCTGCACAGGGTACCTGCCAGGTTGCTGGAATTTTGAATAGTAACCGATCTTGAGAAACCTCCAATTCCTTGTACAGCCTGAGCAACTCATAGACCTGGAATATATACCAGAATGCAAATCACTATCAGCCTTTCAAGTCTAACACCAATATCCCTAATCCCGGTGTCAACACTGATCTAAAGGGCAGAGTCATCCCTCTCAGAGCTCTGAACTGTCACAATTTTAAATTGAAAGAGACATTGCAAACTGTCAGGCAACAAGTTGAGTCAGTGGCCCTGTCACATGTCCAGGTTCAGATATATGTGGAAACGGCTACTACATCAACTGGATAATTATGCACAAATATATTAGTATCATACTGGAATGATGGATGGGATTCAATAGGATAGGGCAGCATATCTGATCTGAACTCTATGAGTTTTAGATCAATGGCTATGTGATCCAAGCAGGAATGGTGGGTTTCTCTTCCCATATATATCATGCTATTTACAGAAAGGCTGCAAGCAAGAGAGAGACTGCAGGTGCACTTGCCTCATCCACTATTCCTTGGGTATCATACCCTAGACGAGCATCAACCTCTGTGCTGACACGACCTGGCACTGACCTCACTAATTCAGCTCCCACATTCACCAGTGCCTGATCCCTTGGACCACTTCATGAGGTTAGTTTGCTCCACTTGTAATCAAGTACCCTTCAGGATAGCAATATGTACAAAGAGTAACACAGCCATGTTATCCCAAGCATGCACCTGAGATGCAGGAATGCAGAACTACATGGTTGTCTGAAATGTACGTAGTACCTTACTCAAGAAGCAGGAAAGTCGAGCACCACTGCTTTTTTCCAAGTAACACTTGCCATAAGCCAATGCAGAATCGATTGCACCCTGTACAGTTGCAACAGCAGATATGCTTGAGACAACTCATCAGACTATTTTTTGCAATATCTGAAACTATCAGAGAGCAGAAGATTCTGCTACAACATAAGGGATATCTGTACATTTGACAAAAACAGCAAGAACATCTCACATTGTATCCAGCTTTTGGAAGACTGGTGATGCCCAAGAGCAGAGATGAGCTTACAGTTGCTGCTGTTGGAGGGAACCTACAGGTTAAACCTCCAGATTAGGGTTTTCAAAAGTTGTGCAATATCTGGAGTATTACTAGCCTGCAGACTCTAGACCTCAATGACCCTGGGAGGACAATGCCAGGGAACTCAATGGAATAGCATTGCAACCTATGTAATTAAGCTGATCACATGTCATGCTCAAGAGTCATGCATCAATTGCTCACCGTTCAAAATCATCAAAAATAACTGTGTCAGGCACAATTTCACTGAACTTCGAGATTGCATCAAGCTCAGTGCCTTCAACTGCAAGGAAAAAAAGCAATAGAAACCCCATTGCTCATCAACAATCCAAAGTGCATTTGGTTGTCATGTTCTGAAACACAATGCAAGCATTGAATAACCACTAAAAGAAGCTCAAAACCTCTCATGACAACCAGTCAAGCTTCATCAGCGATCTACAATCCTTTCATTAAGAATGCTATCTATGAGAAATCAGGAACTTCTTTCCCCAGTTATACCTGTGCTAACGCTGGAGCGCACAATGAGAGCCTTCTTTTGACCATTCCTGACCCCATATCCTCCCTGGCTATTCCAATGAAATCCTCTGGCGCTGCCGATGGAGTGGCCTACACGAGCCTGCACTCAGACCCTAAAATGAAGACCAAAAAACTCCGCGACAAAAAAACTCCAAATCGACATCCAGCTATCGGGAATTCCATAGGTAATATGCATCAATCAGCCTCTCCTTGATAACCGACCATTGCCCATGGTTAAGCTCAGCAGCTCAGTGGATTGCGAGGCCCAAGAACGAAAGAGAACTCAGAATGAAGGAAGGGCTGTTGGGGGTGAACATTTACCTGAGGATGAGTCGATAGCATGGACAAGTGTTGAAGCTTTGGCGCCGCTCCAATCGCTGCTGTGCTCATTGTCGCAATCGTTGTCGCCATTTTGTCTTCCTTTCAAGACTCCTCAAACAATGTCTTCCCTCCTCTTCTTATTCTTCTTTCAATGGAAAATTTTGATGATCCTCTCTTCTTATGGGTACTGCAGATATCACTATATCGTTACTAGAGCCCAAGATTTCTCCAACAAGAGGAACGACAACAATCCAGTAACGAACACGAAAGATAGCCGTTTCACGCGCAACACACATTGTCCCGCGATCAGAGAGAGGGTTCGAACTTCGCGGTCTGATCGATGCACTCAAGTATGAAGCTCGTACCCTAATGATAAAATCCACGTGCACTAACTGGTTAAACCGTCATAAGATAACACCGGCGGTTATATTGGATATTCAGTTTTTTTGTTTTTTGGGTGTGTTGATAATTCTGGCGATAGCCTCAACCCTAGTCACCAGGCTAGTTGTGGAGGCAGCCTGTCTGGCGAGCAAAAATGCTGGCTCCACAGGCAGCCACGTCATCATTAAGTGAGATCTTAAATCAGATGTCGAATTGAAATGTTAAATGAGATTTCAAAATATTCTAGGGTTTAGAGCGTCGTTGTGCTTGCTCACCATAATTGCATGTAGCAAATAAGAAGACCTTTGCACGCGTTACAGGAAGAGATATCTCCATGTACCAACAAAGAGAAACATGGAGCTGTCTAGAACACCAGAAGGTGTCGAGCCTAAGCAAACTAGCTCCTCACGGGGATGCTGACAATTTGCAATGTCGGAGGAATTTTGCATCCCAAAGTGTAGATCACTTGGGGCTATTGGTTACCCAAGTCCTGGTGGCTCTTGATAGGTTTCTTGCTTATTGGCTTTAAATTCCATCTTACTTCTCTGATTCCAGATGTTGACGGTGCTCTACTATATGCTGTTTGTGTTGTGCTTTCACAAAGCGAGGAGTTATGATTCATGTGTCAGGCTCTTTTGCTGTGGGCATTCACTTTGTCTCGATAGGTGTGTATCTATTCTTCTTTCTTTACATCTGTAGAGTTCAAGTTGTCAAGCAAGATCTGTGGAAGAAAATGGCAGGAGACACTATTCATAGGAAGTGACTTCACAACGCAAGCATTAAAGGACACACATGGGAACCATTTGAATCATGTAGGTGAAGGTGTCGTTGTTGAGGGGGTGCCAAGTGGCCTTTCTCTGGATGTTCAGAATCGCTGTGTGGGGATGGTTAGTGAACAATTCTGCATGGAGCCAGGGGTGCAGATGGGGTCATTTTGCATCTCCAAACAAGATCTCTACATCCAACAGTTGTCTAGGGATGTGGGAAGGTATGTTTGCCCTTTCAAGTTTATGTGATTTAGTGTTTGGTGGGTTCAGTTTCTTGCCATGGTCTCATGCTCTTGGGTACTCAAACTATAGTTTTGCCTTCTATGTATTGGAAGGTGGTTGTTATGCAGAGACTGTTGTCCAGTTGTCTTTCTTGAATGCTATATCACACAACAGAGGCAATTGCAATCCATTTTGCCTAGGAAATTCCTTCCAGTTCTGAGCTCAGAGAGGTTTGAAACGTGGATTAACAAGCTTCTATGCCAATAAGATGGGCAACTTTGATTGTGTGAGTAACTTTTTGGGGTTATCTCTGGTGCAGTCCTACAGCTATTAGTGAATGAAGTTGCCTTTGTATTGATTTGGGGTTTTTTGTCATTTTACATGAGATGGGGATGGTTCTCTTTATACAGATAACCTAAAAGTACCTTCAATTGTAACCATTCATGAAAAGTAATTGAGCATTTTAATCTGCAGCAGATCAACATCATGCACTTGTTTGAGCTGACAAGAAGAGGGGGCTCTTCGTGCTCCTACCTTTGTTTGGAGAATTTTGCAGGAATGGATATAGTTGTTTTGCATATGGAAGGGTTCTTTGCGCTTTCTCTTGAATCTCTTGATGGACAACTTTTGTTTGTAATCAAGCTTGGGGACAACAAAAATCTTTTACTGCAAAATTTCTCATCATTTGCAGAAATTGCATTAGAGAAATACAATTTGAGAAAAGTCAGCAATTATATAAAACATGAAGAAATCAAATGTGACAAGTTCAACATTCAAGGTTCATGTTGCCCTGTAACCATAAAAGAAAGAGGAAGATAAAAAGAACAAACCTGACAACATACAATAGGTCTACATAGAATTAGAATCTCTAGCACCCTACAACAAATAACATCTCTTGACCTTTTTCTTTTATACCGGTGTCAAAGAGGGCTTCTACTGATATTCACTGATTTTAACAGAACCAACTCTTGCATCTACTGATTGGCAAACCTATTATAGATGCCTGAATTTCCAACATACATCTCCTTAGAGGCAATGGATTGTTAGCTACCCAACTCCAATTCATTTGCAAGGTTGCATACCAAGCCCTAGGATGATGTCAAGTAGAAAATGTGATATCATACATGCAAGATCTAATCTATTCTTGCTAGACACTTGGGTGGTGCCTAAAAACCAATGCCTTGTAACAACACCACCATCGTTACTATTACAACCTGCAATGCACATTTGCAAGGTTGCATACCAAACCCTAAGATGATGTCAAATAAACAAAGTGATATCAAACCCAAGTGTATATGACCTCCTGCAGTTCAACCTTAGGATGATGTCAAACAAACAATGTGATATCATACCCAAGTGGATATGCGTTCTTGCAAATTAGCCCTAAGATGATGTCACACTAAACTTCATTAAAGTAGGTCAAAGTAATTTTAATTGAGCTGCAGTTTGATTTCACTTCTTATCAATAGGTCAAAATGGAGACATAACCTTTGTTAGTCCAAGGAAAAACTGCTAATAGAACTGAATTTAAATAGTTAAATTTTATAGCAATCATTGGCAAATTTAAATCAATTCAAAAAGGAAGGAGCATCATGTAGACATTCTTGACTTGCCCAAAAGTATAGCTAGCACCACAAGTTGAGATCCCCCAACCACAACAATCATCAAGATCAAACCAGAGAGATCACACATGGGACCTTCATGTGGCACTTCTTGCATTTAGTCTAGGTCACGGATGTGGTCCAATGAATCAATGCTTGGGGATAGCCCTTCATGCAAATATAAAATCTCAAACTCCATTTGAACCAACAAAGTTCTAGTAGGTCAAACTCTTTCCACACTTTCTAATCTAGAAAACCAATGACATATTATACAAATTTTCCATTCAGGTGTACCATGTGGCACATATGTGTCATCCTCATAACTAAAAAAACACTTATGATGAAAACCATAATTTCTATTGCAATGGCACCCATCACAAACTTGATCATTAAATGCAACAATCCATTCTCAAAACCTAAAAATGAACTTGGTTGGAATAGCTTCAACCAACAACTAAATATCAAGAGCAGGACAACTTGCTATTAATAGCTGGCCAAGAACTATAATTATGGCAACTCGATGCATGCCAGTTGAAGCTTCCTTAACCCCATGGTGTAACAAAAATGGAGGTGCATCCACATCCAATACCAAAAAGAATGATTGCCATATGAAGCATATCTGGACCTTGAGAATCACAAATAATCAAAACATGATAGTACCATCATACCAAATAGTCAATTATGAGACAGTTGTAGTCTTAATACATGAGATTTTAGAGATTTTTGCTTGATGGAAAAGTCTAAGTTGTTAGATTTAAGATGGCACCAAAACTCTAAATTCTAAGTTGTTTGATTTCTTTTGGTAGTTTAAACTTGAAAAGAGGTGGGTTATGATTTTACAAATTATTCTCTTTCACCAATACTTCTGACAAATTTTTGATGGTAGATAAAGCCCTTGGGACATGGATACACCTAAACACAGCCCCCATTTTGCACAAATTATTTCACAAAGATCATGGTTGTGATTACATGCATCCAAGTTTGATATTCAAATTGGTTTGTAGTGCATAATATGATAAGGAACACCTCAGCTAAAAGATCAAGTTTTGTGAGAGTTTCCCTCACATGCCACCAAAATGGGCATGCCTCTAGAACATACAGGCCACAATCCACATCAATAAAATATGTTTTTATTTTTATTTTGGGGTACTAAAAGTTACAAATGTGGTTTGCAATAGATCACATGAATGGGAAGTGTAGTTCATAAGTTACAACTAATAAAGACCCCATCCATTTCAATTTTGTTATTAATGTATAGGACTATGCACAAAGAATAATGCACTACTTGGACCATCTAAGTAACCCTTCAAAACTTTGCATACAATGCTCAAATATCAACAAGTTGTCAAAATATTGCAACACACATATAAGTAAAATGATTGAAGATTGTTATTGAATTCATAAAGCTGGAATAGTTGTGAAGGTTGTCCACTTTCAACATGGGTTGTTGTTATTTCTTGAAAAAAATTGTTTAATAACTTTAATGATTTTATAGCAAAAACTTGCATGTTCAATGATTTGAAAAAGGAAACATAAAATTAGACCAATACATTGTTGCAATTTATAGGATTTGATAGAAAGTAATGAAGTGTAAAGTTAAATCCATTGTTAGAGATTGAGATGACTTCAAATCATGGCCACCATAGACATGAAGAAGTCCATTTTTTCCCTTGCATGTTTTATTGCTTCCACACCAATTTAATAGAATGACTTGCATCTTCATTGCCTTGCCAAAGGCCAAATCTAATTTCTGAAGAGGCATTCTTGAAGAAGTTGGAGGACATGGATCATTCTACTCCCCTTGGCCTCTTTCTTTTGAAACTAATGGGATATTCCAAAGCCATATTTCTCCATCCACATAACCTACTACTAAAATGTTTCCTCTTGAACATGATTAGTTGTTAACCAAATTTCTTTGTGAACCAGTATTTTAACCAGTAGTTGATGAATTGGTACTCACACTATAATTGGTTGTAATTCAATTGGTGACACATGTTGAATTAGTGACACCTATTGAACCGATAGTCTATAGAACCTATAGTTGATGGAACAGGCAATTGGTAGAACATGTAGTTGACAAAACATGTAGTTGGTAGAACAAGTAGTTTACAAAACCTATACTTGGTAGAATAGGAAGTTAACAAAGTAGGTAGCAAAATTTGAAAATTTCGATTGTTTATAACAATTTTTTATTAGCTAATTTCTATTAGTTGATTAGAACAAGGAGTTTCATCCGCAAGGATGACTATTTATTATAGTTTTACTAGATAGTTTCTATTAGTTGATTAAAACAAAAAAAATATCAACTAGGTATTGTTTAGGTGATTTACACGAGGCATTTCAAAGTTCAAATTTAGAGTACAAAGGAAGGATGGCAAAAAATGAAAGACATTAGATCTCTACTTTCCATACTTACTTTTTGAAATCTCTAATGTATAAACTCTAATTTCTTATTATAGCTTTGTCTTTTCATTACAAGTTTGAGTACTTGTTAGCATTGAGTGGTTTGTACTTGTTCAAAATTTAAGAAAGGAGATTTGCATCAAGTGGGAAAAAGAAATATCTCGTTAACATTTAATGACCATGTAGTGGATTAAAATTTAGAAACAATAATGCTTAAATCTTTTGGTTAGAAAAAGTGATTTTAATAAATTAATTTTAAAACAACAAAGTCATTTGAAATTTTGATTTGTAGAATGTTTACTTGTTTTGTGTAAATTTTAGGATTTAAGATTTTATTTCTTGATTTAGTTTGAAAGCATTAAAAAATAGGGCGAAGTTAATGTAGAAGTTTTTGAAAGAAACTAATGCCCAAACTATACTCATCCATAATCATGAATGTTAACAAACTATTCGAAAATATGTTCATTTTGTAACCTTTACAAGGACTTCTAAATGATATTCTTGAATGATTAGATCCAAGTCTATTATGATTGAATTCTTGTACACATGCATTATGCACATCTATATTAGCATGAAAATTTAAGATTCATTTTGTGTTGTGTATATATGTTGTAAATGCATTCAAATACTGTTGATTAATATGAAATGTAAACAAAATCAATCTTTATTTACTTGAATAATATTGGATAGTGATTAAAAATATGCAAGGTTTTTACAATTTTCAAGTGTTTTCTACAACATCAACAACGTGTAAACCTGTAAAAGCATGGCAAGGTGAATCACTTTGACATTTTAAAATTCTACATTTACACTAGCTAAAATTCTTGCAATTACAATAATTATGAAACTATTAACCCCTAGTATATTTTTGACCAAAAATATTGGTAGACCACCCCCTAAATATCACGAGAGTTTTGAAATCATTTAATGTGTACGAACCTTCTCTCTTCACCTTTGCTCCTTGATTTCCTATGTTGGCTCCTTCTCCAATGCCTATAGTTGTAAAATATTCACGTACTTGGTTAATATATGTGATTGGTTATAATCCAATCTACTAGTGTGGCTATTTGCCATTGTTCCTCCTTGCCAACAAATGTGGTAGCAAGTGACAACAAGTTGGCAAATGTCTACATACCATAGGTGTCAAACTTGTGCAAGGGGCTAATTGTCTTCTTGAGAATATGGAGTATCCAAATATGACTTAACTACTAATTCATGGTCCCTTTGTGGTTTGTAGGTGTTTATGATAAAGAAATTGGTTAACATTTTATGTAATAGTTGCATTATAGGACAAAATAATTACAATATAATGAACCAAGGATGCCAAGGTTGAATTAGTTTTTTTCGAAGGATTACATTTGATGTGGGACATTCATGTGTTGGTCTATTGTTTAAAAATTTACATTTTTCACACCAAATTTACAACTATGTGTTAGATGTACTTACTTTTGACTACATCTAGATCATATATCATATATATTTTGCATCCAAATTTTATACCACTTAAAAATGGAAAACTTTTGCTTAAAATACATCCTCAAATGTCATAAATTTTGAGGCCAAAACACATTGAGCCAAAAGTGCCAAAATGTGTTATAAACAAGAATTTCGCCACTTTCAATTCATGTTATTCTTTTAATCATCAATATTAAAACCCTCTCCAATTAAAAAAAAGAATGGTGTGCATTTGATATAGGAAAAAGACATTTGAAAAGAAAAAAATGTTTGTAAGCATATCTTGAATGTTTTAAATATGTAAATGGGCTCTTGAAACATCATCAATTTGCATTAAATTTTGATCATTAGAAATTTTCTATTATAGAGCTTATTTCACACAAACATTTGATAGTCAAAATTATTGTGCTCCCTTTTTGATTTTTCAAAGATTCAAAAATATAATTTTAAGCACTATCCACACCCCTTAATCATGTCCTTTTTTGGGGGGCATTCCTAGGATTTGAGGGATGTCCCTCATAATTTATAAATTTGTAAACATCTCATAAAAGTTTAATGGCCAAATCCCTATATTCCTAAACCCTATCTTTATGTTTTTTTCTTCAAAACTTGTTCCAAGGCTTTGTTTACCCAACTAACCATCATCACCTTGTTTGGTTTAAAGTATAATTGTTTTTAACCATGATTTTGTTTTGCATTTGCCTAAATGCAGTCTTGGATGGTTTGAAACAAGCTACATCTAAAGGTTGGAGGGCATGCATTAATGTGTGCTAAGAAGAGTAATTCCATGTCTAATCCATGGTATTGAATTTATTCTATTGTTTTTAATATCACACATGTGAGCCATGCCCATCTAAAATCAAAAGGTCATAATTGATTTGAAATACTATTGGAAAACATTTGACCATACCACAAAGCATACTACCCTTTTTTCAATGATATACAATGGTTTGTGATGTTCCTTAATGGTTGATCCTATGTGGCAAAGGACAACCACTAAAACATGGTTTCAACGGGCACCATGCTATTTATAAACAAGTGGGGATTTCATTATTTTTTACAATTACAACAAAAAAAAAA
>Ga0116231_10002369_pt1 | contig 39389 bp, 37 predicted proteins | sample S1TSphgellanicum_2_FD_89695 | JGI IMG/M metagenome (GOLD analysis project Ga0116231, IMG submission 89695) | Host-associated microbial communities from peat moss isolated from Minnesota, USA - S1T2_Fd - Sphagnum magellanicum MG | ecosystem: Host-associated > Plants > Peat moss > Unclassified...
CGACTAGTTTTCACATGCGACTTGTCTTAGGCGACTAAAAGGATTTTAGTTGCAAAATGTCTCTTGCGACTAAAATTTAGTCGCAAAGAGCAGTCGAAAATACATGTTTTTCTTCTAGTGTTTGGTGCCAAAGTTTGGTGTGTGGTGGGGTAAAAATTATATCAACTAAATAGATCTCATTTTGAACAATAGATCACACATAATATATGTTAAGATATGTTCCCCTATTGGCAATATGAGTTGAAGGATGACGTGCTCCCAAGTTCCTAGTTAGACCCAAGATGGGTTTAAGTTACTCAAACAACGAAATTGTGAAGAACTCGAGGCACACTCCTAGCTTTCAGCACTAAAAGGGGTAGAGGGGGCATGTTGAAGCTCTGGGATGGGACTAGGAAGAGTGACAAGCTTTAGTTACTTGCTCGAACTTGCATCAAGTCAACCAACAAGTTGGTTAGTTCATTCTTTGGAGCACCTTTAGTGCTAGGACAAGCCACAAGCAACTCTGGACTCACAAGACTCACCACGGCCCGGACTCAAGGGAAGCCACCACCTTCCCCCATATAGTATTCTATGTGTCTCTCCACGGCACCCACATCTGAATGGCTTTTTCTAAACTCCTCGAAATTGTCCCGGTTTGGATTCTTGGGACTTTGCAAGGTCATAACTCTTTGCCCAGACCTTCAATTAGGATGAGGTCTAAAGTAAACTTATAGTTCTCCTTCAGAACTTTCTAATGGTGTATCACACTCCACCTGCATGCATCGGGGTCGAGTTGATTCCCAACTTTTAGTGGTCGGGAGTCAAACTGCCAGTTTGACTCCCGACCCTTCTTTTTACCATAACTTGTGCTGCAAATGTTCAAATGGCCCATGAAAGCCCGTTTTCAACATCTACACTTCAACAACTTTTCAATGATATAAAGAACACCCCAATGCAAGGTGTTTTGATCTTTGCAATCGAACTCTGAAGTTTTGGGAGTCTCAAAGGACTCCCAAGTCCCAATTTTGGGAGTGTGAATTTCATCCTTACACTTTCTCAAAGTAGGGTTGCAACAAAGGATCATTTAATATTTTGAATATTATTCTCCTTAAGTAGGGAATAATGGCTAGAATATGGTTTGTGAAAGGTATATCACATATCAAAACTAGATGCTTTGAGTCACATTTTGTAGTTTTTATAGATTGGCCAACCCATTTTGAAGAATTAGACATGAGTAAAAGCACCCATTTGAGTTTGAAAATATTGTGTTTGGCCATCGGTCATTAGCATTTCTTTTTGTGGGGTTGGGAAATTATAAATTGCACATTTCACCCTATTGACAAGTAGGATCACAGAACAATGCAGCAAAAACAATTATTTGTCTAATATTGTAATCATGAAAGTAAATGTGTCTTCCAATGTTATACAAGTTAATTCAAAGATAAAATTAATTTCATGTAGTTGTTTTAATTCACAACATATCATGGTATTTTTCATTCCCATAATTTGCCACTAATTGCATAATGACTCAATAGTGCTAAACCAAGGAGTGTGTGCCAAACTAACCATTCAACCAACTATGTCTAGCATTCACAATGCAAAGTGGTGCCATTAAGTGGTGAGAAAAGGATTGCCTCTAATTGGATAATGATTTAATAGTGTTAAACCAAGGAGTGTGGTGCTAGACTACACCCTTCAACTAGCTATGTCCAACACTCACAATGCAAAGTGGTGCCATTAAATGGTGAGAAAAGGATTGCCCCTAATTGCATAATGACTTAATATGGTGTTAAATCAAGGAATCTAGTGCTAAACTACACCCCTCAACTAGCTATCTCCAACACTCACAGTAAAAAGTTGGATATAACTTTAATGGAAGTGGAAATTAAAACTAATATAGGCCAAGGCCCCTAACTACTAAGTAAAATATCAGCATTAAAACAATAATTCATGAAACAATATGAAAGAAAAACTGCCACAAAATTTTATGAACATTAAACAAAAAATTTATATCACATTTTATATTTCAAAACTATGAGCTTCACCACAACCACTTTAGAATATATCATGTTAATTTCCATGTACAACAAACACTGCATATAATACAAATTGTGAATATCATGGGTGGTACAATCCAATTAGAGTCTTACTCTAAATTTGCTTACAAGTTTGCCCAATTGATAAACCACAATAGACCATGAAACAATCTACAAGTTGTAAATCACAAGTCACACATATCAAAATATGTCTTCCAAGGTATGTGTAACAAAATTGAAAAATGGCCATGCATAGTTCAGTTCATTTCTAGGTTTTACCCTACACAATAGACTTGTATACATATAAATCTACATAATAAAAAATAGTTCTTGGATTGCAATGACTTTCTAGCTACTTGATGAAACTTTCCCACTAAAATGGGTTTGTAAAGATTTTCCAAGAATGGCAAGTAGCTTGCATTCTTTCCATTCTTTAATTTTTTCCTGCACCCTTTTCAAAAACTTTAGGTACACACTTTGACAATGGTTTGGAATCTTCCCCTTCATCATCATCTAACTCCATTTCCCCTTTTATAGCTATTTTTTTCAACTTCTTGGATGGTTGTGATCATCATCAAATGGGTTAGGGGGCTTCATGTGCTTGGTCTTCTAGGGCCCTTGTCCTTGGTTAGGACACCTTTACATGCTTTTGGTGCCTTTTCCTTGTCCTTGCTTAAGGTGCCTTTGTTTGCACTACCCTTGGGCACCTCTCCTACCTTGTCATTACTTGAGGTACCCCTGGTCAATTTTCTTGCCTTGTCCTTGCTTGGAGAGCTTGACATCTCTTCCACTACCTTGTCCTTGCTTGAGGTGCCTTTGGTTGCTCCTATAACTTTTTTAACATTTGGGGCGTCTTTGCTTACTTCCACACCCTTGTCTTTGTTTAAAGAGTCCATTGAAACTTCTAGCACCTTGTTCTTACTTGGGGTGCCTTGGCTTACTTCTTGGGTTGTTTTAGCTAAGGTACCCCTTTTGTTTTTTAGCGCTTTGTCCTTGTTATGGGTATGTACAAGCATTTGGACAATCTATGGACAAGATGTTACCAATGTTATTAGATCCTATGGTTAGTACCACAATGATTGATCAAAATGAAAAAAAAAAAACCATAGATTGATATAAGAGCACCCCCAAAAAATCAAAGATTTAAACAAAATAGGACATACCTTCAAGACCAATTTTAGGTGTAGGTGCCTCTCCATCAATGTAGCTTAAGATTATAATTGTGGTGGGCTCTCATGCTGCATGTGGTGTTCAATTCTATATCAACAGGTCCCATAATTGCTATGTTCAATCCACATGATTTCTTCCAATCCAACATGACACATGCACCGCACAATTGACCAAAACTTATGCAATAAAGCCTCAACCTCATTTAATAATTTTTTTTTTTAAAAAATGGAAAAATACAAAATAATGTACCTTGCATATGTGTTGTTGTTGTGATGGGCAACTGGGGTCCTTTTCATCAATGGAATTTGCAAGGTTTGCCACTTTGGATGGGCTACTATGTTGTGTAGGCTTAGAGTTGAGGTCCTCTCCATCTTCATCAACATCATTGATAATCAACAGTGGGCATTGTTTAGTAGGGGAGGTACCCATGTGATCTTTAGGCATGCCAATAGAAAACAACCTTGCACATGGAGGAGGTGCAGTGTGCTACTATAACTATTATCTAATTCAAAAGTGAAGCTGATTGGGTTGCTTGAAAGAGCCCCTACTAAAGTAAATCTCCTTTCTTGAATGGGAATGTTTGAACCAAGCCCAATTTGCTTCAATTCCATTTCTACTTCCTCTATTGTAATTCAAACATATTCAATTAAGTTGAAAAGGACTTGCCAAAAATAGAACATGATACATCCAACTAAAATGTCAAATTCATGTAATAAACATTGATTGTGATAGTTTAAAAACTAACCTAGGACATTATGAACACTTCTTTTTGTAATTTCCTTCAATTCATTCAATAATCAAACCTACTCTTCCTCGAGACTCATATTTTGTGTTACAAATTTCAACTTTTCATCGAGTTTTCTAAGGCCCCAACTACTCCACCAATCAAGGTGTAATTCTGATTACACACCTTGCATTTGTTATTAGTCTTCAAATGTTCACCAAAACATGTTGGGTGATATGTATGTAAGCACAATGTGATTGCAATATTAAAAAAATGGTAAAATTGGCCACATAGACTACATGATTTGATGATGACCATATTAGGTGCATCACATGGAGGCTCGTCAAATCGATGTTTAAGATTGGTTTAGGCCAAAATGACATGCTTCCACCCTCTTGCATTTCTCTTAACTGTTGTGAAATTGCAAAATGATCCTTTTCCAAGTCTCTTAACTCTAATTTAGCTATTGCAATTGAGGTCTCCAAATCATGGGTTTCCCCTCATGCCTCATTACATGCCACCTCCCCCATTGTAGTTTGTTTCACCTTATCTTCAAGGAGAGTTTGCCTAACCTTAAGATTGTGTTATTAACACATGATAATCACGATGACAAGTCACTTTGAAAGGTGTGCAAGTTCTTAGTTCATATAGATGATGACATAACAATGGACATGTGTAGAAAATTAAAATTTGTCCATTAACATTATTTTAACTAGGTGTGCAAATTTTTTGGCAAGTAAACAAGGTACATGTTCTTGCCAATACAATAAACCCCACTAAACATGTTAAACAAGTATGCAAATAAAGGATCAAAAGGCAAAAAATGTGTAAAATGGATATTAGGTGCACATACAACATCTTTGAAGGGCAACTCATCCTCTTGAGCTTTTGATAAGGTCTATTTTGCCTATGTTAGTTCTACTTGTGCCTCTTCCACTATTTCTTTCTTGTCCTCCATATTATAGTTCATCCCCAACAATTTGTTCAATGCAACCACATAATCCAACTTCAGAGACCTCATCTTGGACTTGCAAAAACTTTGAAGGTTTTTTTGAAATTACAAGAGCTTACGACCTTGGTCACATCCTCAAGTGCTACCCTAGTGGGACACTTGGTATATACAAGATGAGTTGGTGTTGTTTTGTTTGCTAGTATGGAATCATGTGCACCCCCATACTTTAAATCCATTTGCATTGGTTTTACATGATCTTCATTATGCCACCATTATCTATTGTTTCCCTCTTCATTGTACCTAATTGTGCACCCTTCACCTCGTCCTTATGTGCTTTTTCTTTTGTAGTGAACTCGGTTGCTTTTGCCCAATTGATAAGATAACCTTTTTTTGGGCAATGAAGCCATGTACAATCCACATTGGCATTTCATTGTTGGTGACCGTGTATGTCCCAAAAACCTTCCAATATATTTCTTCCATTGTTACCTTGTTTATCAATTTCAAGGCAAGAGATTTAACCTTTAATTTTTTTCACACCAAAAATAGCACTGCACTCCTTAGTAGTAACATGTTCATCTTCCAAATCATATGTTGGATCTAGATTAATGTTGTTCAACAACTTCATAGTGGCAAAAAAATTTGCATCTTGTTTATTTATATCCACCCATGGCTAGTTTGGTTGAGTCACCTCTTTCCATAACTTATATCGCTTGGTGATGCGCCTCGAACTCTTCAAGAGACCCAAAGGTGGGTCCGAAAAGTGAAACAACAAAAGAAAAAAGAGTTGGGGCACACTCCCTAACTTGGAGCACTTCGGGAGGATGGTGTGTTGGAGCTCCGGGATGAGACTAGGATGAACTCACAAGCAAGAGTTCAAAATGAGGTCAACCTACACAACCAAGAAAAAAGGGTGGTTAGTGCAAGTTGAATGGAAGTAATGCAACAGACTTAATAAGGACAACCTCAAACAAAAATTTTACAATGGATCTCAAGTTAATTGGTTCTCAAGGTGGTTTGCTTTCACTTGTTGTTGCTATTAAAAAATATCTACAAAGTACTAGAAGGTTATTTTTTTGTTGCTACTGCCACTTAATTACTTAGAAGTTGACATTAGAACTTGCTTACTTCTTCAGATATTATAATTAATTTCGAACCATGATGAAAGATAAAATCAACATTATGGTTTTTCTTTTGCCTCAAATTGATTCCTTAAACCTTGGCATGCAATCTTCCAAATTGTACGTTGTATTGGCTTTCTTACAAAACAATTAAAAACATTTATAAATAACTATTTACTAACAAAATATTTATAATCAACAATATTCAACACGTAGCCATCATGACCATCCACTAACTTCATCATTTTATGGTCCAATGGGTACACATAATATATCATGTAATGCCAAAGGTTTTGAAAAACCATGATACAAAATTTGCAACATGAGTTTTTGGACCATAGTTCCAGAAGTGTTAGGAAGATTTAAAGTATTTGGGGCGAGTGAACAACTTTGGAAGGTGTAAATAAACAAACCTTGTTTAAACAACATAACAATTAGGATGCCATGAAGCACATAAGTGCCACCACAAGAAAGTGGGCAACTTTCAACCATCTTTCTTTAAATAGGAAATGTACACAATCCCAACAATAAATATGAAGGAAAAAATCAAATCTACAAATGTGAGGTAGACCAAACATTATATACCTGAAACATGGATTCTACCAGAATGAATGTAACACCAAAGTTCCAACTTCCAATTTTGCATTACAAATCCATGAAAATCAGTAACAAAGGTTTTATGTCCAAATTGAAATGAATTTGTAATAATAACATACATAATGATTGTTGTCTAGTTGTAAGTTTTATAACAAGTAGAATATTTTTTCCATCTAAATGACAAACAATAGAATTGAAACATTAGACTTAATTTATGTCATCTCTCAATCACCTCTATAAATAAAGGATACAAACTCATGTATGTGTAGATCCCTACAAACATAGACTTCATTCGTTCCGTTGTGCCATTCATGAGACCTAATGCTTCCACCAACATCGACCTTTGTTAATTAGGGTATTTTCCAAAAGCACAAGGAAACTTTTTCACTAAACACATTAAAGACCTTCTACAACAAACCCATAAACAACAAACTTAAATTCCAATGGGGTTTGATTTGTGGTTTGTGTACTTTTAAATGAATCAATGTGTGTGTGTATTTGACCTTTGAAAATGGCAAATGATACCTCCTTGCACTCATAATCTTAGAACATCCAACATTGGAAATGGCTATAGAATCAGCTTCTTATTTTCACACTTATTGATGCACCTTATTGTTTCTAAAACTTTTAGTATTAATCACACCTGCTACCTCCATTAACACCCACCTCTATCAACCTCTAGGTTTTCAACAACTTTCATCACATTCATTGAAAACAAATTGCATATAAAATTATGCGCCTCACTATTCACCCTTGTTTGGATAGCTTTTTGAGTAGTTATAATTATCACACTACAGTTTTTACTTCTTACACAACAAAATGCCAAACAATTTGGGCCTAATTGGGCATAAGACAAATTGTTTAAGTCCAACGGCATTAACCACATTTTAGCAACCTTGTTAAATCACAATGCATCTACGTATCTTCACATGGGGTTTTCAATAACTTCTAAGTAAATGAAAGAGAGAATGTTGAAAGAATGATGGAAGAAGAAAGAATGCAAAAGAACAGACGGCGTCGATAGCGCAAGAATAAAGGTTTAGGTCTAGAATATCGGTGATATGGTTCAAAAGTTTCATCCCACCACATTTAAAATCAGGCCAATTAATGAATGCCATCTAGGGACGAGCAAAATATCAACAGTGTCTCAAAGGACCCCCACTACTATGATTTAGTAACGCTAGTGGCTCCTTTCACTATGATTAGACCCTTCAATAGTGGCGCACTAGTGGTCGTACTAGTTGTATCAATGGGAATCATAATTGAAAACTAATTGCAAATGTATCCCATAATGGGTGGTGGAAATGTGGACACGTGGTGTGATCACATGTATGTACATTATACCTAATTGCAACATAGTTGTTGTTTTAGTGCCAAATTTTAAATAATTTTTAAATAGTTGCCACATGCAACTATAATAGAACTTCTAAAAACATCAAACATAGTTGATTACATACGTGTGTACGATGTGTATAGATTATCGTATAAAAGATCCATTTTCAATTCACTTGCAACTATAATATAATTAACCAATTTTCTAATGTGGTAATTCATTTATTAATACATTGTATTTTTAGGTGAATAGTTGCACATTGGTTGTAATACATAAGAAATAGTTACACAATAGTTGTATATGAGTTGTTTTTTGAATGTTAGTTGTAGGATAGTGTGGTTTTGATGGACACGATTTCTCATAATGGAAGTCCCTCGACCTCGCACGTTTAGTGTTCAACATCGCAAAACACCAACTAACTATTCTTGTACTACAAGGATTATTACAAAGTCAACTTCCATTAGTGTTCCTACCCCTACTTGCTCTAGTTTGTCTTCTCAGTTTTTAGGTGCACCCTTCAATCTTCACAAGTTTTGGTTTTGTGCAGATGACATGAATTGTTACATGGGGGGCACAAAACATAGGTATGTAATGGACAGACCAGTTGTTACGTTGATTTGGCATGTGCAAAAAGGGACTAATCTTTCACACAATGACGTGAAAACTCTCAAGGAAGCAAGTTTTGTTTTTAATAAACAACCTATCCTTCCTTGAAGTCTATTTGCTAAGGAAAATTTTATTCCAATTAATCGATGTAGTGTTGTGGCCCAAAACACGAAATGGGAAGCTTGTTTTACACACATAACCATTTACCATGTCAAAATTACACTATAATTGGTGGGAGGCTTGTCAACTTTTTGTGGCCACCTTTGAGCCACCATTGGAGGTTCTTGCTTTTAGTTATGGATGAATTTACAAGATTACATGCAACAAAACTTTCAAAAGAAGGCAATACGAAGTTATGATTGGGAACTTCCTAGTTGCATTTGCTTGGATATTGTGACTATGGTTTTAGGCTCATTGGGGAAACGAGGGAAATGGGTGCCATGTAAACATATGTATTATGTATTACAACACGTCATGTTTGTGGCCAATTTGAGAATTTCATTCACTTCTTGACTTAAAGTTGCAATGAAGTTTGTCACTTATTGGCTCATTCTCTTGCTTCTATGTAAGTAGGGGCAATAATCAAGAATGACACCAAATGTAAAAGCAACATTCATTGTAATACTCAACATGATGCTATGTGTTTTGCACCATGGCCACAAATTGCGTTAGAGTTATTGCTCTGAATTTAATATGTTTTGATATGCTAAACAATTAGATTAATGTTTATTCATAAATTTGGTAAATAAGAATCATATTTCATTATATGAAAAATCACACATCGTACTAAATGTGTTAGTTAAATATTGACTACACTATATTGGGTGGTCTAATTGCTTCCTTTTAACCCTAAACCCTAACCAAAGTAAGAGGAATATTGTTTCCTCAATTAAAATGTTCCATCCACATAGTTGGGAATATTTTGCCATGTAGATATAACATTTATATACATGGCAAAAATATACTGCCAATGTGGTAAACATCTTCCAAATGTCATGAATATTCTTGCCATGTGGAAAAAATATACCAAAAGATTCTTTTGTGATCACTATAACTAGGTTCACATGTTCATTGTTCACACTCACACGCTCACTTGGTAGGTATGTTGTGAAACATCTAGTCTAAAGACCTTAAAATCTAACCTATGACTTGAATCTGAACCTACTTATATTCCAAAACCTGACAACAAGTTATTGTAAACTAGATAAGGTACCTACTAGGACAACAATGAAAAAACTTTACCTACTGGTAGGTGCTTAAAGTGGAATCCCTATTACTTGCAATCAAGACTTGTAAGAGGAAATCATGCAATATTTTTCTTTTGAATGATATCTTAAATTGAGTTTTCACATTGTGGTGACAAATGTTTTATATGATTTTTTGAATTTTTTTGCTATCAATTTGAAAGAATTTGCCCGTAAACTAGAATATTTTCCAAATTACCAAAAAAAACCGTCAACTCATGACTATGGCAGGGTAGAGGGGGCCATGTCCATACATTCAAGGGTTCATAGAATTGATGCATCTTAGATGTTTTACATTGTAGCAAAAGTTCACAAAAAAGTTATAAAGTTGAAAGTTATGCATCGAAGGGTGCTTGAATCATTAAAAAAAACTCAAAATGAACAAGTTATGCATATTTCAATGTCAAGGGTCAAAAACACCAAAAAAATAATCCTTGATCAATTAAGCACACATGAACATCATCCTATTCATGCATGAATAAATGTTTAATGATCCATGATTGAACCCTACTTGCCTTTTTCACATTTATATTGGATGTAACATAAAGATGAACAGAAAAATGCACAAATATTGTTCATCTTTGATTTCAACGAACACGATAATAAAAAAATCTTTTTCAATCAACGGTGATCACTACTAGAAATCTTATCGTTTGCAACTATCTCGGTCATGTTTACAACTATAAATTTGGTATTGTATAAATTTTCAACCATATGGTTGTGTGTGTAACTAACGTGCAAATAAATGTGTACAACATGGACACGTGTCATAAAAACAATGACCTAAACTTATACATACTTAAATTATTATACTTAATATATCTACATTGGTTATGTATAATAATATTATGTGCTTCTAGTACTAAGGTTAACCACATGCTAATTTATTCTAACGTAAACTAACCTAAGCTAAAATAACCATGGCTAAACTAACCTAGGCTAAATAAACTAAAAAGTTAAACTAACCATGGCTAAATTTATTAGGCTAAACTAATTATGGCTAAATTAAATTAACATGAAATAAATATGGCTAAATTAAATCAAACTAAACCAATTATGGCTAAATTGAATTAGGCTACAATATTTATGGCTAAACTAAATTAAGCTAAAACTAACGATGGCTAAATTAATGATGGTTAAACTAAAATATACTAAATTAAATTAAGCTAAATTAAACCATGGTTTAAATATATATTACAAGTTTTAAAATTTTATTTATAAAATATATTTTAAAAAATTGGCAAGTAAATTTATTTTATTTTATTTGGAATATTTTTTCAGAAAATGTAAATTTGATTAAACAAAAACATTATTCGGAATCAATTAATATGATAATATTTAAACTTATTATAAATATCCATAATTATCAATTAATTTCAATTATAATTATAATGATATATATATAGGTATTATATATTTAAATCTTATTATTTATGTTAAAATATTAATATAAATAGGCTACACGAATTAACCTCCAAGTACACAAACATCTTAAGCTAATTACTAGTTTAAGTTATATAATAATGATAAAATCATATTTTCATTGAGTAATCATAATTATTAAAAATATTCTACAATCATCTTTGAAGTGCAAAAAAAGAAGGAGTAATGAAAATTTAACAAAAAGAACAAGTTTTTCAAATTATAAAACTTTTTTTTTTTTTTTTCTTTGGACCCTTCGTACTTTCAAACCTCATAACTTTCTTAAGTCTTATTCATTTTAAACGATTTAAAATGTTATAGGAGTGCCATCTGAAGTTCTACAAATTATGTTGGAACTTTAATAGCAAAAAAAAACATAAAAGGAACTTTCTAGGTGTTTAAGAATCGACCTTTGTAGTGTTAAATGGTTTTTTTTCTGAGTTTTTGACCCCCTTTATTTTGGGGGGCCATAACTTTCTAAATTTTAATCTATTTTTAACAATTTTTAGTATGTTAGATGCACCAAGAGGAGGGCTTTAAGTTTTTTTTGGACACCAAGAGCAATAAAGCCCTCCCTTGGTTGCTATACTCTAATACATTAGTTGCATCTAATGTGCAACTAAATTGGTTCATGAAGTTTGCAATGGAATTTTTTATCCCATATCCTTTGGCTTCCAATTCTATTTGGCTCAGTATATAACTAGGAGCAACAACTTTATTGTAACTAAGCACCAAATGTCATTGGGGATGAGTAAATAAATAAAGTTTGACCTTTATGAAATGGTTAATCTTAAAATAAAATTAGATTATTTTAATCTTACCTATATAGCTTAAACTTAGCTATGTTCAACCTATTTACATACATAAATAAACCTACTTATTTAATAGGGTTAATAATTACCCACCTACCTAGGCACACGTGTCAACATCTTATTGGCCAAAAAATTAAACGATTCAAATTTCATTAATAAATATTTTTAAATTAAAAAAAGGGTAGGCCTTAATTGCCATGTGTCATCATATAATTTGTGTTTAAAAATGACACATGTCAAATGGTCAATGAACGTTCCATGGTGTGCCACGTGTTATCACCTCAATGGAAAAAAATTTAATGATTGAAATAAATTCAATGAATTTTTAATTTTGAAAACACAAAAAATAAAATAATGACACATGTCCACAAGCTAGTTGTCCAATTTTTAAACACATGTGATATTTTTATTAGTTACATTGTAGTTGCAAGTAGAGTTGCAATAAGGTGCAACTACATTTGGACTAGTATGTATGGATGAACATGTATATTAGCACCATATATATGTGTTGCATACGTAGTGTCACATGCAATTGAATGTCATGTGCAACTTGTCTTATGCAACTACACAAATTTGCAATTGCATGTGTTGCATGCAACTGAATTTTAGTTGCAAACGACATTTGTAAAACCCAAAATTTTTAGTAGTGGATGGGGGCAAGAGAGAGAAAAACCTTAATTTCTACACTTGTTGTTAACCACTATTGCTTCTTCCTCCGCTTACATCTACCAAAATTTTCCCTGCATTTTCCCTCTTTGGAACATAGGTGATTATGGTGTTGCCAATATGTCTTTTGAGCTGAGTTGCTTAAGCTCAAGCATTTCAAGCTTTTTCCTTTTTGGCTACAACTATTGGTGATCTTCCTAATTGTGGTCGTGATCTTGATCTTTGTGGTCCTCTTCCTTTCTTTTTATTGGTTATAGTTACTAATGATCCTCTTGGTTGTGATCCTTTTGGTCGTGGTCACAATCTTGATTGTCATCTTTTCTTTTTTTTCCTTTGTTGCATGCTGATGATCTTGGTCTTCGTGGTCCTCCTCCTTTCTTTTTCTTAGTTGCAACTACTAGTGATCTTCTTGGTTGTGATCTTTTTGGTTGTGGTCACAATCTTGATTGTTGTCTTCCTTCTTCTCTTTCTTATCTGCAACTACTGGCGATTCTCTTGATCATGGTCATGATCATGATATTCATCTTCCTCCTTCTCATTCTTGCCACAATTGTTAATGATTTTCTTGGTTGTGGTCGTGATCTTGATATTCGTCTTCCTCTTCCTTTTTCTTGCATATAGTTCTTGGTGATCCTCCTGAACCTTAAATCCCCTTCCTTTGTTCTAGTTATTTAGTAAAATGAGGCAAGTGCACTGTAATGTCATTGCATGTAAACATTTTGGCACTTACTTGTAACCTTGCCTCCCATTGTTTAAGTATGAACCTTTAAAATCTTATTATTGGAATGATCTCTAGCCCTTATGCAACCTAAGAAGCTTGTAGATGTTCACGTAGACGTTGCCTTGCTTCCCTAACAATTGTTGAAGACCAAATGTATTCAAAATTTATTTTTGCACATTTGGTAGCTACACACTAAGATGCCCATTCATTTGTAATGAGGTAATTTGCAAATTTTTAAACCTTATTTTCCTACCTTTCACTATGATATGTTTCCCTAATTACATGTAGTTATCTTCTCCATAGCATTCTTATGCATAATTGCGAGATATTCAACACTGGTCATGACATGAAACTATGAGTAACCTACTAAGGGTTCCTTTCCTTTGGTCTATAGGTTTTATAGGTAGATGAAGGAATGATAAAAACTACTAGTGCATTTTCATGGTATCTTGAGTCAGGTTCAAAGAAATTTGTTCTTTTTACATTTGTTTTTGACTATAAGGTTGATTAGATTTATTACTAGATTTTCTTCTGCCCTATCTTCTGTCATGGGAGGGTTATGAGGCATATATACATAATAATGTTGTGTAGTATTTCGGTTTAGGTTAAAACAACTTGGGTTTGATTGGTGAACTGATGTGTGTATATTGAGGAGATATGTGGTAACAACTTCTTCTTCACGTTGTTGTTCATGTTCACCTTGATTGTTTTCGCCCTTATCATTTAACACATGTTCTCCTTCATCATGCTCACCTTGGCCTTGATCATCTTGTTCATCTGATGTGTTATTCAATGTATATTCTCCTTCATTACTTGGCCTTGTTGTGTAGAGGCTTGAAGGTTAGATTTTGTTGTTCATTGCATTTGAATCCAAAGGCCATATACTTGATGCCGTAAACTCAAACTTGATTTTTTTTTGGTTAGTGCTTGCTTTAAAGCCTAGTCCACCCCTTTGGCTAAAGTGATCTTGTTTAGTTCCATGTAGTTTCTACTAACCATTATTGCATCCTTCCTTTTGAAATACAGTTTTCAATGGCTTAAAATAGGAGACATCCAATGGTTGAAGGTCATGAAAGGTATGCGTGAATAAAGTTATCATGTCCAATCCAAAGTCATGGGCTTGTTTTATTGCTTCTCTAGGGTTATGTGGCTACCATGGTTGTTTAAAATTAGTAAGTGTTAGTTCGTTGTAGACACTCCACCTAAAATAGACCACTTGAAGAAAAATAAAAATTCCTTAAACAAAAAAAAGTCATCCATGCCTTCTTTTGCATAACCATGCATGTACTTGGTTTGCAAAGCTTAATCTAATTATCTTTCAACTACTCCCGTCTAAATGTAAAAGTTCAATAGATTCCCACTTGCTACATTAACAATGTAGTTTATAATCAACCATTCTTGAGATTTTGGGATGGTGTTATAAATTGCATTAGACCCCCTCTTGTTAGCACTTGTGCCCTTGCTTGTTTGCTAGCTTATACACTTTATGTGATTAAAAGGGTATTGATGTTGGTTATATAATGACACCAAGTTTGTGTAAAAATTGTTATAGGAAACAACCATCAAAAATTGTGCCTCCACATCTCAAGTCCTTTAGCTTGCTTTATGACCACATTTGGACGTTGGTTCTTGAACCATCACCATCAATTTTTTCTAGGTATGTTATCTTAGAACGGTATCATCGTTGTTTGAGTCATTTCTACAACCTTCAACTTAAGTTGGTTTAGTGATATTGACAAGCTGCATTCCCCCATTATTAGAATCTATTCATAGGCTATTACATTTTCCTCCTCTATCAACGTGCTTTTGGTGGCCCCATTTTCCTACTTTAAGTATATCCATTCAAATGGTCAAAAATAGAGCTTAGAGGTATGTGAAATCTTTAATTTATCGTCTCCAAGACCTAAGATACTATCAAGTTTATATAGAATATACAAAAATATATTTATATTCTTATATATTCTTATATCGTGTTGACCCCTTATTTTCATATTAGCTCCTTGTATATCTTGTTCAACTACTTCCATGGCTTCCTCCAAAGTTTCACTTGTCCATCATGCCCCCTGAACTTGAGGAAGCCCCAATACAAAAAGTAACCTAGGCTAGTCGGTCTCATGCAACATTCATGACATCAACTAACCCGGGTTACTTTTTGTGTTAGGGTTTCCTTGGGTTTAAGGGGCATGATTTCAAGTTCTAAGGGCACATTCTCCTTGTTGTCTAGCCTTATGGTGCCACTCCTCCGTCTATAGGGCATGATTTGTGTCATTTTCCTCTCCTAACCCTAAACTCTAAGGAGTTGGAGCTAAGTTCAAAGTTAGGCCCAAGTATAAGCACACTTATTGACTTCTTGAATTCAACCTAAGAAGATAAGAAATGAATTAAGGTTGAAAAATTTGCAAGCGCATGCTCCCAAAAAAATCCAGTAGATGTAATGAATTTGTAGAAATCCTTGAAATCTTTCCACATCAATGTGACATTTATTGTTTCCATGCAAGCCGTGAACCTCTTGCTACGTTCTGCTTGAACTTGCAAGAATTTGGTATGTTTTGGTTGTGTTTAAACTCTAGAATTTATTTTTGCACAATGTTTAAACCAATAAAAAGTAGATATTTCTTATATGTCTTTGCATACATATAATCTATGATTTATGTCCTCACATTTCATCTAGGGGCTAGTATTGCTACTGCTTACTTTTTCAGCTCCTTGTTTTTTATCAAATCTTCCCCCTTTACATCTAACCTTAATCCTAGCCCTAATCTTGAACTTTAACCCTATTTAAATTTGAATTCCCTCTAATTTTTAACTTCTTGTTTGTGATCAGATCTTCCTTTTTTGCATTTAATCCTAATCCTACTTTTGATTCTAAACCTTGACCTTCTTCAATCTCTACTTTGACATGTATTAAAGGTGTTGCTTTTACATTTAGATTTGAATTCCCTCTATTTTTTAGCTATTTGTTTTTTATCATATTCTTTTTATGTGCATCTAACCTTAAACCCAAACCTAATCTTGAACCTTGACCTTGCTTTATTTTTACTTTGACATGCATTAAACATGTTGCTTCTATAATCATATTTGAATTCCCTCTAATTTTAGCTTTAAAGTGTTGCTCTTCTCCATGTTCTACATGTAGACATCTTAACAAAATTACATTAGGAACTAAAAGCTCTAAAAAAGATTATAACTTATCCTCCATGTGTTTTGGTAAGGAAGATGTTGTTGTTATAAATGTTATTTAAGAGTTCTGTCCAATTTTGTTAGAGTTGCAACCAAATTGTTGCCTTGTCCAAATTTTGGAAGGAAAACCAAAATGCTAATCTTGGGAAAAAACTCTTCTTTTGGCATATTAATAAATGTTATTGTTTCCCAATGTGTGTTTTATGTACATTTTAGGGTTTGGGATTGTGTTTTTTAAAGGTGAATTGGAATTCTTTAAATGTGCAAGCCCCCACCCCTAAACCAAACCCTCAAACCCTTGTAAATGTTCCATACAATGTCGTAACCCTAGCCTTGGGCTTGCGACCAAGGCAAGGGCTTGCGAAGATGCGGGCCAAGAATGAGCTCAAGAGTCACATTTCATGTTCCCAGGAGTGCGAAAGAGTGTGAGGGAATGAACCTTCACACTCCCAAGTGAACTCCCATTTTGGGAGTTGGAGTCCCAATGGACTTCCAAATTTTAAAGGTTGATTGTAGGGGTCAAAACTTATTGGATTGAGATGTTTTTTCAATCATTGGAAAGCTCTTGGGACGTAGATGTTTGAAATGGGCTTGCATCACCCATTTGGACACCTGAAACATAAGTTATGGGCAAAAGAAAAGCTGAAAGTTAAATCGACAATTTGACTCTCGACCACTAAAAGTCAGGAATCACCCCGATTTCCTTGTGTGCATGTGGCATGCGACATACCATTGGAAAGTTATCGACAAGGCTTACAACTTTGCTTTGGACCTCATCTCAATCAGAGATATGTAGACAAAGTTATGGGCCTTCAAAGTCGCGGGAGTCCCAACTTTGGGAATTTTGGGACTCTTGGGACAAAATGTCATTTGGATGTGGACCTCGTGGAGAGGCACATAGTATATTATAAGGGGGAAGGTGGAGACTTTTGCCAAGTCCAGGCCGTGGTGAGTCTTGTGAGTCCGAGTTTGTCCGTGATTTGTTTTAGCACCAAAATTGTTCAAACTATGCACTAACCAACTTGTGGTTTGGTTTGTGCAGGTTTATGTGAATAATTGATGCTTATCACTATTCCTAGTCCCCATCCTGGAACTCCAGCACGCCCCTTTACCCCCAAAGTGTTGCGAGCTAGGGAATGTGCCCCAACTCTTTATTCTTCCGTTATTTTCACTTCAAACTCACGTTTGAATCTATAAAGGAGGTTGGGAGCGCGTCACTGGAGCTCCAACATGCCCCTCTACCCCGAAGTGCTGCGAGCTAGAAAACATGCCCCAACTTCCTACTCTTCCTCTGTTTTCATCTTAGATTCACATTTGAGTCCCTTGAAGAGGTTGGGAGTGCATCATACAACACCCATTACTAACCCTCACAAATTTGCAAAGTGAAAACATGGGTTCAAACTTGGCAAATTGTTTAAAAAAATCTATAAATCCATTCACAAAGACTCATCTCCGAACAACCAAACCAACACCAAACACATGGGTATTTTTTTGGGTCAAGGAAGCATGCACAACTATTCATCTTCATATCCTCTAGCTCACACCATAATCCCTAAAGGTGCTTAATTTTTTTTAAAATCATTTTGGAACTACCTTCCACACCACACCGATCTGAGAAAAGCCCCCCTAAACAGTAGAGGCCAAAAATCAGAACACTAAAAAAATTTGCCAAATAATCAATAATAAATACATAAATGAACAATGAAAAGATATTGACGAGCCACTCTCCGGGTGTTCACCCACCAGCCCATGAACGGCAAAGGGCCTCTCTACCCTAGTAATGAAAGAAATTCAAGCAAAAAAAGAAAAGAGCAAATTGAAGGAAAGACAGAGGAAATTATACCGATGCATGGATACCATAGCCAATGGCCATTTGTAGCTACCCTAGTGGTTAGGAGAAGAGGCTCCAAAGCAAGTGGTTGGACGTTCAAATCCCACCCGGGACCACATTCTTGAGTTCTGCTTGAGAGGAGTTTTGGCTCTGTTTGTTTGTATTTTGCTCGTCTTTTTGGCTCTGTTTTGTTTTTCGGAGGGGATATCCACGCACGTTGTCTCTTTTCGCAGCAGCGTTTCCGGCATCGCTGTGCACCTCTCGTCTTCTCGCTCACTATCCCCCCACTCTACCCAACCTCCTTCCCTTCCACTCCTCCCTTTTTTGGTTCAGATTTTCTTTTCTTTTTGATTCTTCTGTCTGTCTCTGTGAGGCTGAGAAGCTGGAAAAAGGAAGAGGAATGTGTGAACCTGCCACAAGTTGAAGAAGCTCTGAGAGGCTCTTGCTCTGCTCTGGTGAGTTGATTCGCTTTTGTTGTTGTTGTTGTTGTTTTTCTTCTTCTTTGTCTTAGATTTAGTGCAAGTTGGTTTGCAAACCCGTTCGTTTGCTGCTCGGTTTCTGAAGCTTCTTCTTCGGCTGCCGATATTATTTAACTCCGGATCTGGATTTGTTGAACGAAGTTTCCATGGAGAGGAGTTTTTTCGCTCGTTTAGCGGCAGAGCTATGCAAGAGTGCCATGCCGCAACTTGTGGATTTGATGGCTAGATGTCCAGTTCAGGAATATACATGTCGTTCACATTAGTAGTCCTTTCACAATAGTAGTCCTTTGCAGAGTTGCGGGATCTACTTTCTTGTTGCTTCCTAACTGTGACTAGGGTTGAGGACTTACAGAGCTTCAATACCTTTGTGAAATCTTTGCTGGTGAACAGAAATCTTCTCTCAGTGCAAAACCTCTTCTGAGAAGGCGGGGTTGGAAAGCAGGATGGCGCAGGCGGTGATAGCACCTTCTTCAAGCCATGGCTGTTTCTCATCATCATCATCAGTTTCTTCAAGACATGGCTGTCTAGCATCACCATCGTCATCATCAGTTGCGGCAAATTTGCCGACTTCAAGGCTATTGTCATCACAAGCTTGCAATTTGTCGGTCTCAGTCGCACAGGTCGCAAGTTGTAGGCGCTGTCAACGACGACTGGGGGCAAGGATCTTTGTGAAATCTCTGTATCAGGATGAGTCTCCGGTGCTGGAAGAAGAAGTTAAGCCCTTGCAACCGGCAGAACTGAATTTACCTCTGGAGATAACTCCTACAAGTCATGAAACCCTAGATAGCAGAAAAGGTTTGGAAACAGCAGGACAGATGTTGGGCCTTGGGAGCCGGCAACAGATGAAGGAGGCTTTGCAAGCAGCAAAGAAGAAGTATGGAAAGATGACAGTGTCGGAAGCATTGCAGGAAGCAAAGAAACGTGTGGGGAAAGATGGATTGGCAAAGCTTGCATTGTTTGGAGGTGTAGCAAGTATTGGATTGTTGTTATCTGGTGCTGTTTTGACCTCTCTTGAGCTTTTGCCACTCGCCCCTGAAGCATTGCAAATTATTGGGGTTGCATACTCACTGGTTTTGGCGAGCCAATTATTGCAAGGAAAACCAGCAGAGTTTGCGGTCTCGCCGATCAAAGCAGTCCTGGAGCTTGTTGATAGTGGCAATGTCAATCCCCACAATCCAAAAAAATCCCTGATCTCCTCCCTCGACAATTCCAGCACCCCAGATTCTTCTTCTTCTTCTTCTAGTGGTGCTGCTCCTCCTCCTCCTCCTCCTCCTCCTCCTGCTGCTGCTAAACCTCCTCCTACTCCTGCTGTTGCTCTTACTACTCTTCCGTGCTCTTCTCTTTCATCACCTCCGCGACCTGGAAGTCCACCATCTCCAGTCCAGAATCTGAGCAGAAAAAAAACAAAAAAACCCAGACCGAAATCAGAAGTGAAAAAATTCGCGAAAAATGGAATCGAGCAGAGATCATCATCCTCACCAATCGAGTCCAGGAAAAAAAAATCGAGAAAAAAAACCAAAAAAAAAGCACTAGACAAAGTGCACAAGTGATGAATGCGCTTAGAACCCTGTCTGTAAATATAGTGATTAGCCACCATAGTACCATGGCAGCTTTGACACTAATTAAATTATCTGTACAAATGTTGAAATTTTTTATAAAAAAAAATCTCTTTGAAGAAAAAAAATTTATGAAGGAAAATAGAGAATCTATTGAATTTTTAAATTTTTTTTGACATGGAAATTGCAATTTTCAGTGACAAGAAGTTTTGAAAAACTGATGTGTGAGAAAATTTTGTATGATCAACTTACATATTTGATTTCGTATAATCCTTTGTATGGTCATTCTTAAACAATTTTTAAAAAAGAACTACCTGACTTCTTTCAAGTCTAACTACTTCACTTCTTTCCTAATAAACTATCTCATTTAAAAAATTATTATTATTATCTCTTTTTTTATAATTATTTTACTCTTTTCTTAATAATTATTTAACCCCTTTTTCCTACCGACCAACATTCATATATGAAAAAACAAATTGTCGTGCCTTTTATGTCCATTATCATTGCAACAAAATGCTTCCTTGTTTCTCAAGTGCTTTCAATGGATTTTGAGGGAACTCACTCATTCACTAAACAGTGACAAATGAACTGCATTCACATTTTGTAATAGTGGATATTTATATTAATTTAAATTACATTTTACATTGACATAAATAATGATGGACATTTGGAAACCATATGAAAACATAAGGAAAAAAAAAGTCGATCGTCATTGATGATGCACAAAAGCATAAAGTCGAAGTTTAATTTATTACATTACATTACATTATATTATATTAATTAATAGATATACATGTGTTTGAAGTTGCCCTCTTATTACAATTTGATTGAAGATGCCCTTGTATTACAATATTACAAATTGATCTTTAGTTCACTCAAGATAACTAAAAAAAATTAATTCAGACCATCAATTCCAACAATTTCATGAATTAAAATAAATAAATTCATGCTTACACAAAAACTTATTCTATTGAACATTAAAATTTTTGGTCCATTTCTAGTATTTATGTTGGTCCTTCAAAATACTCACAAACCTAACAAACCCTATTATTCTATTTTTTGGATGTTTTAGTTCATTAGTCCTTTTTGGGTGGTTGGGGTTCATCATTTTCAATGTTCTAGATTACATTCCAATCTATGATTTGTCTCAAATAATTTTTTTTTCTACCAAAAATTTCGAAATTTTCTTTATAAATGTGTCTTTTCTAGTGTAAATTTGACTAGCTTTTCTTTTTTTCAAAAACAAATCACCAAATTTTCAATATCACAAAGTTGGGGAAAAAAGAGAGAAAAAAGCAAAACCATGACCTCAAGGTTGTTATGTTATCTCCACAACTGAATGAATGAACAAATGAATGAAAATGAAATCAACACACAATTAGAATCCAACGAGGTCCAATGAATAGGCATTGGTCCCAAATTAAAATGTTGAAAAAAAATGCATGATCTTCTTTAATACATGAGTGAATTGACTAGGCTCCCCTCATATACCATTAATTTGGTCAAAGATTTATTTTTGAAAGTACCAAGGCTTGTTAGGCACTAATTAATTATTTTTCAGAAAAATGCCTATCTGCCATGTCAAAAATCTGAAAAGAACTCTCAAGCAATAAGCTTCATTATTTAGTATAATTATTAATTTTAAATTATTATTATTATTATTACAATTGGAAATAAATGACCATTTACATATATTATTATTAAAGGTCATTCACGGATGTGAATAACATCGCTAATAATGATGTAAATAATAAAATTTGTTCAAACTATAGTAGTTGCACTTGGTAAGTAGCCTACGTGGTTAGCCTATCTAGTGAGATATCAACAACACTATCACCTAATGATAGCCTATTGATATTCCAATATCACAAATTGATAAATCTTCAAATTTTGAATATTTTCACATTTTCCATCGACGATAGGTTATCACAATGAACTTCAAGTAGGTGAAATACCAATCTTCAAATCCAAGCTCCTAACCTTTGGTGTCAAAACACATTGAATGCATGCAAATTTAAGCTTCACATCTTTTCTTAAGCTACATTTTTTGCTTTGTCTTCATCTTTCAAAAGTTTATTGTGTTGCAAAAAATATTTTAAAAAACTTTTGTTGTAATACATTTCTTACATGAAAAAAAAAATCATGGAAGCACAAGAGGGAAAGCATTAGAGGCAAAGGTTCATTGAGAGAAATAAGCATTGCAACATGTCAAAGGCATGAGAATTGGGACCAAAGTGAAGTGATGATGCTAATAAAATGCATGCATAATGAAGATGCAACTCAAAATGAACTAATTGATCAAAGGGTGCACATGGTCCTTACTATCGTGTGATGCAATGAAATTGTGGAAGAGCCTTAGAAATTAGTGCACAATAAAATGCCAAAAATGGCAAAATATGTAGTAATTAAGGATAAATGAAATGGACTCAATTGAATTTAGGTTATAAGAAGTTCTCTAACTACCACAAGGGCACCAAACATCACACATCATTTTGAAAATTGACAACAAATGAACATGATAAGTGTCACTTACCTTGGTCCTTCAATAAAGATAATTATGATGTAAGTGAAACATTCCAAAAAGAGCACATCATCAACGTGACATTGCATTTGAAAGATTTACAAATTGAAGATGATAAAAATTACATCACAATAATTTTATACCTAAAACTAATATGCAGACTTTGTATCACAACAATCATTCACACAAGAAATTCTTGGCAAGGATTTCATGATAAGTGAAATAGTTCCAATGAAACAACCTTCAGTGAATGTCATCAAGTTGTCAAATGATTTTGTTCATAATCTACCAAGACATGACATCACACCTTTGTTGTGAATTTGTTGGATGTTCCAAGTGCATGTGTCATGCCTTCACAAGGTCTTTTAACAATTCCAATTGCACTTGACAACACAAGAATCAAGTAAAAGTACTCTAATCAATGCAACAATAAACAAGGAAATTGTGCAAGCAATGGATCACATCAACTTCAAACAATTGAAAATTGAAAACTATCACACCAATGTCCAGAGGCACGATATGAAAGACTAGTTAAAATACTTCAAGTAAAAAGACAAAAAATACACAAGATGAGCAAAAACATGGTGATTGTCTTATTTCAACTCAACACAATAATGTGTCACACCTTTCATCTAAGACAAATCACTCCTACCTACACCTCTAAAATTAGTTTTAGATAAGTTAAAAGAATAAATGGTTGGACATGACTTAAAAAATGAAATGTAATTTGCAAATGAGGTGATTCCAAAATTTGTTTGAACTTTTACAAAAATTACAACTTGTTAACAAGACATTCAATTCAAGATCATAATATAAATTGATTTTATTCAAGAGTAATATAATTAACATTCAAAATCAACAAGTTTTGTTCCATTAATAAGTTTTATGCTACATTTGTAACATCAAATTGAAAAATGTCAATGCATTTTCCATGGCCTATTCCCCAAGTGTTGTTCTAAAATAAACATTTGATCTATTTTTGAAATTTCAAATCCTTGTAGTTTAGGTTCAATATCATTGTCAATTGTTGGTTTTGCAATTACATCATTTTTTTGGTTTTTGACCCTAATTAGGTTGACACACATAGCTACAAAAAAAATTTAGATCTAATTGAGCCATGAACCTCAATTTCAAGGTTCTTATTATTCAAGATCCTATTATAAAGGATAGAACAACAAACAATTACATCAAGTAAAAACAAAACATGCAATTTGGTTTTTTTAAATAATTTTTTGAAGTTTAAAAAAAAAATAACAAACAAATTTTCCATGACATTTCTTCCACAACATAGATAATTTTTGTGAATTGCTTCAAGAATAGTATGTCAAACATTGCTAGTTTGTTTGTGTGGATCATCAACCAAAGAAACAAAAGGTAGCCCTTATCAATAATCAGATATGGTTTGATTTCTGCTTAACTTCTATTGATATGAAACATTTTTTTTTCCCTTTTGGTACAAGTTGGAAAGGCACAAAATTCTAATATCATTCATTGAACCAAATAATCCAACAAACATCCCAAAATTTCTTCCCACAATCAACCATAACTTGTCATTACAAATTGTAAGATCATAACAAAAATAGTCCCTGATGAAAGGACCTTGAGGCTTTTAGATATGGATTTGAATTACATCTATGGCACCATGAATAGAAGGTAGACCAAAAAATTCTTTGAACCCATTTGACACTTCCACCAAGTCTTTTTGTTTTGACCATTAGAATTGATTTTTGAAAACCACATTCATAGCATAAATGAATTCTTGCAAAACCAAATGAATTTTTGCCTTGTCAATATTGAACATTTCATTGCAATAAAACGAATATACATCAATGAACAAGTTTATATAGAAAATACACAACACAAATTCTCACATGTACAACACATTTATATCTTAGGTCTTTTTGCATCAAGTGTTTCAATTTCATGGTTAAACAAGACACAAAATCCCCACTTGCTTTGAAGTGTTCAATCCACCTTGAATTTTCATATTGAATCATTAGAGTATGTGAATACATACCAAGTTGTTGACTTGGCTTTCACCCAATCACCAAGGTCCTTGTTTAATAAAAATTCATAAAACTAATAAAACATGTATTATTGTAAAATCAAAGAATTCACCATAGTGTAAAAGCACGTTTTTCTTTCAAGAAAATAAGATGGAAATTGACACCAAATGATTTTGATTCATTTTCATGGCACATGTGAAGACAATTGTGCACCTACAAAATGACCTAAATGAAATACACCAACAAAGTGAACTTTAATGGTCTAATATTCAAAGAACATCATATGGAAACAAATTGATAGAAGACTTATAGGAACAACACATAACAAATGCTAAAAAATAAAAACAAAAATGTGGAACAAAGATGCAAACAAACAAACAACATAAAGAAAAAATCAAGCAAGTGGAAGTAGGTGGAAAATGTAACATGAACATTAGTAGGGAGAACATGTGAGTCAATTACAAGGATAAACAAAGTGAGCATGTAGAAAATGTGTTGTAGATTGAAAAATAATAAGGAGAACATGTAGAAAAGAAATGTGCATAAGTTTGAAAGAAGAAGGTGCACAAGCAAATGATCCAATGAAGTAAAATCTTGAAATAAACAAATGCAAATGTGAAATGAGTAATAAGCGTGCAAAAGAATGAAATAAGATTGAAGGTCAAAATGAAATGACTAGAAAGGCAAAAATAGTTGACATTACTTTTGAACAAAGAAAATAAACAAAATGATATTTCATGAATGTAAGGCCACTAATGTACAACTTTTAAAACAATGATAAATTTTTTAAATGATAACTATTGTTATAACTTTTGTGGATAGCCTTAAAACCTTAATTATAGATGTCCACCTAATTATAACCAAGTAATTTTATAATTAATTTACCTTTATGTGTGAAGAAGCCTTTAAACACCTTGTTGAAACCAATTTAAATACCATAGAAGTTGAATTGGTGGTGTCAAGATTTGGATAGAAATGGCCAACCCATCCCCACCTTGATCATTTATATTAAACCATTAAAAAATGGGGCACACCCCACCACTAATTGTTTCAATGACAAATTATTATATATTCAAATGTCAATTCATTTGGTTCTACACTTCTAGTTTTTAAAAATAAAATTGATATTGAAAATTTTATTCCAAAATTAGGAAAATTAATTATATTTACATTTTAAAAACATTTTTTTCCAAAAAGAAATCAATTTTTTCATCAAGAAAATGACAAAATTTGTCCCAATAAATCAATTAACACACTCATTGTTCTCCTTTTAAATAAAAATTAAATACTTACCATTCAATGTAAGGTCCCTTTGAATATGCATTGTCTTTCACTAGTCTTAGTATGTTAATGAAATGATAAGGTAATGAATAAAAATGCAATAGAACATCATCATGTAGCAAATCACAATCTTGTATAATTTTTAGAAGTAATAAATAAACAAAATGAATGGAATAAAATAGTGAAAATTTTACTTTACATATAGTATTTTTTGTGTCTCTCCGCAGCACCTACATCCGAATGGTTTTTTGTCCTGGGATTCCCAAGGAGGAGTCCCGAAACTGTCCCGGTTTGGACTCCCAGGACCTTGTGAGGTCATAACTTTTTGCTTAGACCTCCAATTGGGATGAGGTCTAAAGAAAACTTGTAGCTCTCCTAGAGAGCTTTCCAACAATGTATCGCACTCCACCTACACACACCGGGTTCAAGTCAATTCCCAACTTTTAATGATCGGGAGTCAAACTGCTAGTTTGACTCCCGGCCCTTCTTTTTGCCATAACCTGTGCTTGAGATGTCCAAATGACCCATGAAAGCCCATTTTTGACATCTACACTTTGATAGTTTTCCAATGATATAAAAAACGCCCCAATGCAAGGTGTTTTGACCTCTGCAATCGAATTCTGAAGTTTTGGGGGTCTTGGAGGATTCCCAAGTCCCAATTTCGGGAGAGTGAGTTTCATCCTCACACTCTTTCAAGGTAGGGTTGCGACATCCTCCCCCACCAGAAGAAAAGGTCAATGTCCTCATTAACATTTAGAATTTTTTTCAAAAATTGCAATTGCTTTCTTTTGGATCCTTGGCCATCATTTGCCGATTTTTCGGTAGGACCTTGCCTCAAACTAACGTAGGCATCCCCAAGTTTCCAACACTTTCTTGGCAAGTCCAAGGGGGGGTCTCATAAAAACCCTTAACCTTTGCTTCATCAAAAGACTTAAACTAGCTTAATTAACAAAGCCCTCATTTGGGAGGCCATTGTTTTAACCTTCCCTTTATGAAGAATTCAAGTCAAGTCAAATCTTGACCTAAGCTACTTGATATGACTCCTTTCCCCACTTTGTGCCTTGATCAAAACAATCAAGTTTTAACTAAAAGGTTTGCTTATCAAGGTACAAGAAGTAACATTTGGGTTCTACAAAAACCCAAGACCCAAACTACACGATTAAAGTACGCGAACGGGGTCATGACTTCCCGCGTTGGCCGCCACTACCAACCAACCCTTTGGGATGCACTTAAAGCTTATGCATGTCCTTGCAAGCTCACCTTGCTTGCCTCCTCTTTTGGGTCAAGGGTACCCTAAACCCCAAGGTAGGAGTTCAATTTTGATTTAAGCCTATGCAAGAAAGTTCCATTTGTCCAATGTCAACTTGACAACTTTATTTGTACTTATACATTATTTTTGTGATATAATCTCTTGGAAGTTTTTAGCCTTCATTTCATTTGCAACTTGATGTGGTACATTTTATGTGACTCCCTGCCCCACTAAAAGAAAGGCGATGTCCTCATCACGTTCTACATCTTTTCTTTGTGGGTCTAGTGTGGAATTCCTCTATGGCTTCTTGGGCATGTTCCATATTGGATTCATTCACCCAAGATGCCTCTATTGGATGGTATCCTTTCCACTTAATTAAGTATTCTCGCTTTTGTCCTTTTAGTTGCCTTGATTTGAGCACGGCCTCCACTTGAAATTCTGGTTCATTATGAACCAAGTCTGGTGGGGGCCTTGAGTTGTGCTCTCAATTAGGTTTTGAAGCATCGTGGGCGATCGGCTTCAAAAGAGAAACATGAAATGTGGGGTGAACTCTAAGATTTTCCGGTAGTTCTAACTTGTAAATGTCGAAAAGTTTCTTTTCTAACATTTTGAATGGGCTCGCATATGGGCCCAAGAACTTATGACTCAAACCTTTTAGCAATCGAAAATTCTTAATGTTCAACCACACTTCATCCCCTTCTTGAAACTTCACCTTTCGTTGGGACTTGTCCACAAAATCCTTGTACCTCTTATGCGCCTTTTCCAAGTTGGTTTTTGCCATCTCCCACAAGTGTTGCTTCTCTTCATCAAGTTATGTGACCATGGGCACTTCCTCACTTGCATCACTTGGGGGTTGACCGACCCAAGTTGTGGGCACGATCGGCAATTTGCCCGTCACCATTTGAAAGGGGGTGGCCCCCATTGTTGAATGTTTTGAATTGTTGTAACAAAACTCGACCAACTCCAAATGGTCCATCCAATCTTGTTAATCCGTCGTCACATAATTCCTTAGGAATTGTTGGATGACCAAGTTCACCCTCTTGGTTTGTCCATTCGTTTGGGGTCAAAAGGATGTGCTCATCTTGAGCTCTGACCCCATGCGCTTTCATAAGGCTCGCCAAAACTTGTTCGTGAACTTTGGGTTTTAATTTGAAATTATGTCCTTTGGAAGGCCATGATGCTTGAACACGTGTGTGATGAACAACCTTCCCGTCTCTTGGGTTGGGGCACTATCTTTGGTGGGAATGAAATTTGCCATCTTGTTAAATCGATCCACCACCACCATGATGACATCAAAACCCCTTGATGGTGACAAGCTAACCATGAAATCCATGGACACACTTTCCCATGGTCCTTCAAGAATCGGTAATGGTTGTAACAATCATGTTTGCTTCTTATTGAATGTCTGATTTTGTTGGCATGTCAAGCAAATCTTCACATACTCTTTTGCATTGTCTTTCAAGTTGGGCCAATAGTAGGATTTCTTGAGGAATGTTGTGGTGCGCTTTGCACCGCCATGGCTCGTGAACGGCCCATCATGACATTCCTTTAAGAACACATCCCTTTTCCTCCCTTTTGGAACATAGAGTCGATTTTGCTTATATAACAATAGTCCATTTCGCAGGTGGAAGTGTGACTTGATTCCCTTTTGAATGTTTTGCCTCACGTCCTTGGCGAATTCGTCACGACGACTTGCAAATCAAACTTCTTTTTGAAATTATGTTTCCCCCACATACACCACTTTAAGTTGGTGTTTTCGATTAAGAGCATCGGGCACCACGTTCTCCTTCTCGGGCTTATGTTGAATGTCCACATTGAACAAGGCCAATGTGTCTTACCATCTCACTTGTTTTGATGACAACTTTGGTTGAGTGGCAAAGTACTTCAATGTTACATTGTTGGTCCACACCACCACATTTTTGGAGCCTATATAATGGCCCTAAATTTTGAGACAATGTATGATTGCCCACATTTCCTTCTCATTTGTTAGCCACCTTCGCTCTATCTCACTTAACTTCTTGCTCTCGAATGCCACCGGCCTTCCATCTTGCACTAGGACTCCTTTAATCGCAAAGTTGGAGGCATTATAATGGATCTCAAAATCTTTGTCAAAGTCGGGTAACTTTAACACCGACGCTTTCACCAAAATGCCTTTTAAGGTTTCAAAGGCCCCATTGCATGCTTCATCCCATTCGTAAGTTTTGGAAGACTTCTTCAAAAGGTTTGTCAAAGGTGCGACTATTTTCGTGAAGTTTTTGATGAACTTCCGATAGTAGGAAGCCAATATTTAAAAAGATCTTAAGGTCGGAATTGACCTAGGTGGTTCCTAATCCAAGATTGCCTTCACCTTGTGATCATCCATCTTCAAACCTTCTTACGTGATCCTATGCCCAAGGAAGTCCACTTCCGTCACCCTAAGTTTGCATTTCTCAAACTTGGCATACAATTTGTTTTCCTTTAACTTTTGGAACACTTTTCGAAGGTGCTCCACATGCTCTTCCATAGAGTCGCTATAGATTAAAATGTCATCTATGTATACGACGATGAAATCATCAAACCATTCCTGGAAAATGTCATTCATGAGAGTGCAAAATGTGGAAGGCGCATTAATGAACCCAAAAGGCATCACCAAAAACTCGTATGAGCCATACCTTGTGCGGTAAGCAGTCTTTTCTTCATCGCCTTCTATAACTTGAATTTGGTAATACCCCGAACGTAGGTCAACCCTACTAAACACTTTAGCTCACAAGAGTCGGTCAAAGAGATCATCAATCCAAGGTAATGGGTATTGGTTCTTCACCGTCACCTTGTTGAGGGCTCTATAATCCACACACATCCTCAATGTCCCATATTTCTTGTGAACAAAAAAGATGGGTGCCCCATATGGCCATTCACTAGGTTTAATGTATCATTTTGTGAGAAGTTCTTCGAGTTGAACTTTAAGTTCTTTCAACTCCTCATGGCTCATTTGATATGGGGATTTGGCGAGAGGTGCCACTCCCGGCATCACCTCGATTACGTGATCAATTCATCTTTTCGGGGGCAAGTCCTCGGTCAACTCTTCGGGCATCACGTCCAGGAACTCATCTAAAACTCACTTAATGCAATTCGGGGAAGTCACTAAGTTGGTGACTTCCTTGGGCTCATACTCATCCAACACCCGCATCACACACAACATGCCGTAACTTCCCACACATTCTTTTTCCCAGGTTTTTCCTAACATAAAGTGGATGGTCAATCCACCCACACAAGGCGCTTCGTGTGCTTTCACCGTGTGATCCCACTTTTGGACGAGATTCTAATTAGTCTATTGTGCCTTTCTATGAGCACATTGTTTCAGGTGATGAATTCCATTCCCAAAAATTAATCCATTCCTCCTAAGGTGGAAACCAACAAGTCCACCTTTCCTCTCCAATTTCCTAGTTGGAGAGGCATTTCCTTTGTTTGTAACGTAGTGGGATGGGGAACCCCATCCTTGAAGTGCACTTCAATGGGTGCCTTGAGTTCTTCCAAATGGATATCCATCCTTTCAATGTTTTCTCTGGTTATGAAGTTGTGAGAAACCCATGTGTTCAAAAGACATAACACATTCCACTTAGCAATTTTCCCCTTCAAGAAAATGAGTCGATTGCATTCAGTTTGGGCTAGGTTGGTGTTGAAGGCAATTACCTTAGAGCCCCCATTCCCTGGTTTGGACTTGGGACAATTTTTGGAATAATGTCCCACTTCGTTACAATTGAAGCATGCTCCCTTAGGCTTCACACTAACATTTCCCTTGGGTTGGCTCCCTTTGAAGGGAGCCCCTTTCTTCACAAAATCTCCCTTGGGCTTGAACCCTAAGCCTTGGAATTGTTTAGGCTTTTCCTTCCTTGAGCTTCCTTGCCCTCAGTTCCATTCTCCTTCATGGCGTGGCTTCTTGTGAAGAAACTTGTTGTCCTTCTTGAACTCGGATTTTTCAACCCATCCCACATCCAAAAAGCCTTCATGATGGCTTTAGATAGTGAGGAGGGCTAGTTTTCCTCAAACTTATGCTTGGCCCAAGTTGGAAGCCCCATCACAAATTAGCACATGCAATCCAGCTCATGCATGTGCCGGATCTCAAACATGAGTTCGGAATAAACCCTCACATATTATCGCAAGTTGTCATTTGTGGCATTCACAAAGTCGCGGAGTTTGCACTTCGAGATGTAGTCGAAATTTCTTGGAATAAATTTGGATTTGAAACGTTCCTTAATGAATTCCCAAGTGTAACCATGGTTCTTCCCCTCCTTTTGTTTCAATGTCCTCCACCATGTGGTAGCATAACCTTTCAAGTAGGATTAGGTAAGCTTCACGACCGAATGTTGTCCAACCTTGGCGACATGTAAATAATCTTCCATTTTGGTAAGCTAAGCATCCACAACCTTTCGGTCGCGAGCACCATCGAAGTTCCCAGGTTTGGCCGGTTGAAATCTCGCATTCTTGGATGATCCTCCTTTGAGGGCCGTAACCAATTTGTTGAAGTTGGGCCTATTCATTTTGAGGAGGACTTCCCATTGTTCCTGGGTGAATAGGACCGAGCTTCGTTGCTCCTTTTCACTTTCGGGCTCATCTTGGTCCTCTCAGGTTTTTGGTTCCTCCTCCCCAATTGATTCCAGTGGGATTATTCGGCCTTTGATGGGTTTTTCCAACATGGTCTTTTGTGCTTGCTTATGGTTCTTCTTGGGTGCCATCCCAAACTCCCAAGAAGTGAATCAAGCTCTACCAGAGCTCTAATACCAAGTGACGCGCTCCCAAGTTCCTAATTATACCCAAGAAGGGTCTAAGTTATTGAAATAGCGGAATTATGAGGAACTCGGGGCACGTTCCCAACTCTCAACACTAGAAAGGGTAAAGGGGGCGTGCTGAAGCTCCGGGATGGGATTAGGAAGAGTGACAAGCTTTAGTTACTTATTGAAAACTGCATCAAACCAACTAACAAGTTGGTTAGTTCACTTTTTGGAGCACCTTTAATGTTAGGACAAGCCACAGGCAATTTTGGACTCATAAGACTCACCACGGCCTGGACTCGAGGGAAGCCACCACCTTCCCCCATATAGTATTCTCTACGTTTCTCCGTGGCACCTACATTCGAATGGTTTTTTTTTTCCAGGACTCCCAAGGAGGAGTCCCGAAATTATCCCGGTTTGGACTCCCGGGACTTTGCGAAGTCATAACTTTTTGTTCAGACCTTCGATTGAGATGAAGTCTAAAGCAAACTTGTAGCTTCTTAGAGAGATTTTCAACGATGTATCGCACTCCACTTGCACACACCAGGATCGAGTTTATTTATGACTTTTAGTGGTCGGGAGTCAAACTGCCAATTTGACTCCTGACCTTTCTTTTTGCCATAAGGTGTGTTGGAGATGTCCAAACGGCCCATGAGAGCCCATTTTCGATATCTACACTTTGATAGCTTTCCAATGATATAAAAAACGCCCCAATATGAGGTGTTTTGACCTTTGTGATTGAACTCTGAAGTTTCGGGAGTCCCGGAGGACTCCCAAGTCCCAATTTCGGGAGTGTGAGTTTCATCCTCACACTTTCTCAAGGTAGGGTTGCGATACTTAGTCACCAATGCCATTAGTTACGATATGCTCATTGGGTGAGAGGCCCTGTTTTTAGCAGGTTTCACAATTGACAATTGGTTCAAACATGCGTACTACCAAATTGATTAGGAGACTACTTGCCACCACTTGGGATGCATACCCCTTTATTTACATAGGAACCATAGTTCTATGGCTCACCATTGTATGCTTAAAGAAACACACACCATTTCCTACATCCAACAAGTTAACCACAACTGGATAGAGGGAGATGAAGAGGAGACAACTTACGCCTAAACTATTGAAAGCTTGAGGATGGTTCCTACTGACATTCAACATGGACCAAAGGTTTTATAGAGGTTCAAAGCAACCCATGAGCCTTTGGTCAAATTTTTGTTTAGTTTTAAGAACATGATGAACCATGGGACTAATTAAACCAATACTTCATCAACTAATCACCTGGACACCACCTAAGGATGGGGTTACATTACTAGAGCTATTTGGTGGTATTAGTATAGGTTTCGAAACCCTACTATAGTCAGGGATGGTGGTTCAAAGGTATTTCTATGTAGACATTGATTATATTGCAAGGCAAGTGGTGGCATCGAGAATGATTGAATTCATAACTAGATTTCCACAACAGTTTATAACCATCGCATGGAAAGCCAGTTTCATTTTCTTGCCCTTTGACATACAATTAATTCAGAATAATCATATGGAATTACTTGGCCCCTTGGACTTCATCATTTTAAGTTAGGAATGTCAAGGATTTTCAGCGGCTGGATTTGGAGAAGGCTTGAGTGACACAAGATTCGGTCTCTTCACGGACATGGTATAATTGATCACCTGGGCTTAATACATTTATCTTATGTTTGGTTATGTAATTGAAAACACCCATTTTCAGCTTGACCAAAGGGAGAGAGTCCAGGAGCATTACATGTTGGACAAACATTACCTTGGATAGCCGTTCCTACTTGATGCGACATAATGCGATTCCTGTGCGCACTGGTTGTGCAACTGGTGGACCAACTTTACACCATTTTCAATTTTGCAATTGGCTCTAAAATACACCATTAGAAACCCTAACCTATAGGTTTTTCACATATTGGATGATCAGAGCTCCTCCCAACTAGTTACAAGGCAAGAGAAACCTTTTTGGTTTCTTGCGAACACAATAGGAAAACCAAGAGGTGCTTGGCCCACCTTTGTTTACTTCCCAAGAGCACACACCTTTCAGGGAGATGGACTAGGCTTAATTTATCATCATGTTTCAGCCACTCGGGATGAACCAAGCCCAAAAAAAAGAAAAATGGTTATGGGGTTCCAAACTAGCATTACTAGTCACACTAAGGTGACTAGATTGGAGTGTAACGCTTTACTAAGGAGAGGCATGGACCTGAATTCCCTTACATGGTTGTTGGTAACCTGTGTATTCTTTCAAATGTACACAATACCAACACTAATTCAATTAGCTTATAGTTCTAACGATGCGACCACATGGCACCTCGACCTAGTACACTTGCCTATTTTCAACACTCTACACTTCATTTTTAGTGTTAGGGGGAGGAGGTGCCATGTAATTTGATTCAAGTTGTTTTTGATACCTAGAAGTATATCAGCTTCTAAAGAAACAATTACAACCTTCTATGAATTTGTGCAGTTGGATAGTGGATAACCCAATACACCAGGTTCTTCAAACACACTTTTCAACTCCATTCTATGTGTTTCCAACTACCTTTTCGTTATGGGGAACTAGCTCACCAAGAAGGACAGACACCAAGTCACATACTTGTTAATTAAGTATGAAAATGTGTTCGCATACTCAATGAAAGACTTAAGTAGGTGTAAGACCATGTAGTTCTCTATAAACCTTACAAATGAGACACCCATCTATCGAAGGAGGCATAAGTTGAGCAAACATGAGTGAGAATTAATAGATGAAAGATGCAAAGAGCTCTATGAGGCTAGTTTCATTTAGCCATCAAGTTTTGATTTTGCAGCCGTTATAATAATGTTAGCAAAGAAAATTCAGTTAGATTATGGATTAAAAAAAAGATGTGCGGGGCTTATAGGCCTTTGAACCTAGTTACACCTTAAGACAAGTACCCCATGCCCATCCCTGAAGAACTATTTGATAACATTGGAGACTTAAACACCTTCATAACTGTGGATCTAAGGCAAGGTTCAACCACATTGTGTTCACTGTGAAGGATCACAAGAAAGCAACATTCCATGGAAGCAATAAGTTGTGGGAATGGCTTGTGATGCCGTTTGGATTGAAGAATGCACTTGTCTTCTTTCAACGAATCATGGACCAGATTTTCGAAGGGGCAGATTTCCTGAAGTGCTACATAGATGATGTCCTAGTGCATAGCAAAGGAACCCTACAACATTTGGCTCATTTTGAAAAGTTATTCAAGAGGCTCCATGAAGTCAATATGAAGATCCATCCTAAAAAGTGTGAGTTTGTTGTCACTTCAATAGTCTACCTTGGACATAGAATTTTGCCAAATGATATTATGGTTCATTGGACTAAAGTAGTAGCCATTTTGGAGATGCCCAATCCTACTGATGTTCACATTTTGAAGAGCTTCATTGGACTATGTAATTAGTATAGGATTTATGTCCAAGACTTTAATACTATTGTTCATCCTCTCTATGCATTGTTAAAAAAAAATGTTGTTTGGACATGAAGTGAAGAGGTTCAGGAAACTTTCGACACATTAAAGGAAAAGCTTTCAGAGTTCCCCATTCCGAGAATATCTAATTTTAGCAAAGTCTTCATTCTACACACTAACTGTAGTGCTTTTGGTATTGGTGTTATTCTTGGCCAATTTGATGAAAAAAACAAGGAATATGTTATTGCCTATGCATCTCGAAGTAACAATAAGGCTGAGAGGAACTATCTTCATACGAAGGGAGTGTATTGTTATTGTATGGGTCGTCATACATTTCAGGCCCTATCTTTATGGCACCGAGTTCACTTTATATACTGACCACCAGCCTATCAAGTGGTTGATGACCAATGACAAACTTACTAGTAAATTAACTTGTTGGGTGTTTATATTTCAGGAGTATGAATTCAAGGTTATTCACCGACCTGGTATTACACATCAAAATAAGGATACCATGTCGCGAAGACCCCTCATTACTTCTGAAGATTTCGTAGAAGCCAGGCAAGACTTTGACCAGATTCTAACAATACATGTATCTTATGCATTTAGTTATCTTGCACTACTGCAATGTAACCTGGTTGAGCATCCCATTGTGGATATATGGGAGGATTTGGACACTTTGAGGTTTCTTCAACATGGGGAATACCCTCCCCAAGTTACATCAAGTCATCGGGATTGCATACAACAACGATCGAAACACTACTCATGGAGGGATAATCACATCGTCCAATGTTTACCACAAGGCGACAGTGTGGTTCTTCCACCACATGAATGGCCTGGACTTATTCAGAAAATACACTTGGAGTTTGGACACTTTGGAGTTAAACGTACTTATAGCCTTTTCGCTCTTCATTACCATTGGAGAGGTATGTATGTTCAAGTTCGAAACATCATTGCTAGGTGTGAACAATGTGATAGAGTGAGAACTTCCTTTTCCTTTTGATAGCTCAAGCATTTTCCACTCCCTATTCAGGGCATGTTCTATCGTTAGTCATGTGATTTAGTTGGAGAATTACCACAGGCCTCCAAGGGTAATGTCTACATCATGATTATGATTGAACATTTTAAAAAATGGGTCGAACTTGTTGCGTTGCCGAACAAGTCATCACATAACACTAGCCAAATTTTCTTACAACAGTTCCTAAATAGGTTTGGGGCTTGTGCTGAGTGCCTTATTGATCAAGGATCATAATTCCGAAGATAATTCCAAGACCTATTTGACCATGTTTTCATTGACCATTGTCGGACTTCAAGGGATCATCCCCAAGCTGATGGCCTTACAGAGAGGATGGTTTAGACATGCAAGAAGGGACTTTGGAAGATTTGCCTCACTAGGAACAAAGAGGATTGGGACTTGGCCCTACCTTACATCGCCATGGGTTACAGGATGTCCAAACACGCCTCTTTGTCTCATTTCTTTCTTTATTTTCTATTTTTTGGGAGACATCCCATTCCACCCTCTTCCATTGTTGTTAAAATGGACTAGGTTGTGGACTTGGACTCCCTAGCCACTTGGGCTAGGGTCATTGCAGAGAGGGCTACTATATTCAGGAGGGTTATGTCCATGGCCATGGAGAACTTGTCCATTGCACAACATCAAGACACCTTATGGTATGCACACACACGAGGTGGTAATTACAAACTAAAGGTGAGACAAATTGATGTTGGTGATTTTGTGTTTTTTCAGCGGCAATCTAATGATACTTTGGACATTTCTTCCAGTCACATTATCTTGAAGATTAAGGCGATCAAGCCTTCAGGTGTGTTGGAGTTACAAGGAGCTGACGAACGCACAATTTGGGATCATTCCAAAAACTGTGCACCCTGCCACCTGCTGAACTTGGATCCTACCATCATCATGTTGACTTGGACCCCTCCATTTGACTATCTGTGTCAAAGTATGTCAGAGGACATATGATGTTGATTAGATGTTGTTTTGCGATAATTGCAATGGTGGATACCATCTCTTTTGCCTTAAGCCAAAGCTCACTCAAATTCTTACTAGCATTTGGTATTGTTCATCATGTTCTCCTGCAACACCTTGATTTCTACTCAAACCATGTCACGCTTTTCCCGGCTCAGGTCTGGGGGGGATACATGAGAATTTCATCTTAGCCTCCTCTTATGCATTGTATATATATATATATATATATGCGTGCATTTTTTTTTATTGATTAATTTTTGCTTTTGACTGGTTTTAATCCTTTTGTTCAGTAGAGTTTGCTATGGATTTACACCGTTACAACACCATGCATCACAACAGTACACGTCACAACACAAGAAAAATACCAAAATTAGGCTTGCACATCCTTATTTCAGCAATGAACTCCTTCGAATTTTGCCCTACACAAGATACATTAGGTATGAATTTTTTCTAACAATCGCTACATATCATATCCATTCTCCAAACTACTTTCCTTGAAATAAACAAGGTTTTTTTCCCAAACACTTAAAAGATAAAAGTAAAGCTAAATTAGTCTTTACATTTTACTTATACAATCATTTTAACTTTACAAAGAATTATGATCATATGGTAAAGATAATGATAAAGGAAAGAGTGTATTTTTTTCCCCCAATTTTGCTATGATATTCAAGTGGCAATCATTCATAAGATTATTTAGTTAAATTTGGCAATATTCAAAATATGAAAGTAGAAAAATCTTAGTTAAACAACCTTTCATGTTATAGGCAATTGTGACAATTTTGGACAAATTTTGAGAATTATTTTTCAGTTTTGACAATTATGTTTCAAAAAATAGAAATAAAAATAGCAATAGATATATATCACAAAATGACAAAATTCGTTGCAAAAGAAATCACTGAAAGGAGATGAAGGTTTTGAAAGGGTGTTTGAAAAGTTTGTACTTAAAAGATAAAAATAATGGTACAAGTAAAGTGAATATCCTTTTTTTCCATATCCATGTAGTTTGGTAGGGGAAAGGAATGAGGTAGTTAGGATTGGAAGATTCATTTGTAAGGTACACAAGATAATATTATAATGTCATATATGGCTTGAAACCATAGACTTTGGATAAATCTGGATAATATCACATGCCTTCATGAAATTACTTTTTCCTCCTCAAATTAAGTACACTAAGAAAAATTTCCCAATTTTTAAAGCATCGGGTAAAAAATTCCTATTGTTTCTAGAGAGCACAATATCAAGCGGAATTCTTCCTTCACAAAAGGAGAGAGTTTCAATTTTTGAAATGCCTCACCTCTTTTTTTTCCCTTTTTTTTCCTCATGACACTTGTCAGGTATCACAAAAATAAAATAAAAATAAAATAAAAATAAATTCTTAATTTTTTTGTGTGTTGGTGGTTTAAGTTAAGTAACACCCTTGGAGGTTGGGTGTTCGCAAAAATAAGCACTCCTTTGTGTTGGGTGGGCTTATTTCAAGAACACCCCATTCCTTAGGTGTAGTCACAATGGAGAAAAAGAGTGATCCAATTAAAGTGAGCCCCAAAATGGATAGTGGGATGAAGAATGGTAGTAGGTTAATGAAAGAACTTTGGGCCAAAAAAAAAAAAAAAAAAAAGAAGAAAAAAAAAATACTCACGCAAAATTTACCTGAAAAAGAAAGAGTTAGTCAAATACTGTAAAGAGATTTTGTTTTATACATACAACATAGTATAGCAGCTATTGGAGCACACATACAACAAAGAA
>Ga0116231_10002370_pt1 | contig 39372 bp, 41 predicted proteins | sample S1TSphgellanicum_2_FD_89695 | JGI IMG/M metagenome (GOLD analysis project Ga0116231, IMG submission 89695) | Host-associated microbial communities from peat moss isolated from Minnesota, USA - S1T2_Fd - Sphagnum magellanicum MG | ecosystem: Host-associated > Plants > Peat moss > Unclassified...
AATAAGAATGGAATGGGTGTGGACAATTATTTTATGCCAGCCTCCTTATCTTCTAGTTCAATAGAACAACAATGGAGTGGGTGCACAATTTCTCTAGACCAACAGTCTCCTTCTTGATGTTGTTTTCCTCTCCATAACAAATATGGCTCAGTGAGTGGGCAATTCATTAGATTGTTGCATTTAACAGTCCAAAAGAATGAATCAATTTCTGAGCATTTATCATGTACCTAATTAATTGTAAATTTTGTTGATTACCTTGAACATGGGTGTGCTTAATTAAATTTGGAATAATTTCTGAAAATTTTAATACCTTCAAGCACATCATCCATCATCACATGAATAAATTCAAAGTTGTGGGCTATATCATGTTGTTAGATAATATATGAATGACATCCAAGGTCAAACAAATTATGGCACAATCAAAATTGTCCTGTTGTGTTGTTACAAGTTATAAATTATGAACAACCCCTGTGGTCAAACAAATGGCACACAAATGATCATATGACAATTCATGCCATGTCATGTGATTTATGGATGAATAATTATATGGGTTCACAAATTTGATAATTTCAAAAAGATTTGAATATATGTAATTTATTTTCAAATGGAGGCAATGTGATCTTAATGTCATTAATTTATATTGATATTTAAAGGAACAATAAGTGGAAGTTTGCATGTTAACTTGTAAACTCATGGGGTCACTACAGGTCAAAATAAGTTTTCAGGGTGGCCTTTTCCATTTACCTCTTCCCATACCCTCTTCCATAACATACAACTAGAGAGTGCGGAGTGTGATGCTGGCTCAAGTGTGAACAAGATCCTGATGATAAAGTTCAATTGTGAAAAAAAACATTTTAATTTTAAATTAATTTTCAGTGATTAGAATTACCCAAAATTCAATATCTCCCTCAACTTAGGTCTAAAATTGATGAAACCACCTCCAAGATATCCCACTCATCACATACTTTCCAACAGTTCCAAGAACTTGCCACAATTTCTTTTTCTTTTTTAAAAAACTTTTATTGAATTTTCTCCTGACAAAATTGTTCAATATTCAATTACTCTTGCATGGTGTCTCTAAAGATATAAACATTTCAAAACCACCTTGATGCACCTCTAATCATCAAGAGTTTCCTAATTGTATCAAAAGCACACTTGGGGGAGGGGGGGATATGGGTTGGGAAATCTCAACACCTTCCTTAATATATACAATGATGTTAATATAATTGGTGTGGACAATACTCACGCTCACATACAAATTAAACATCCTCTCTATCTAATACAATTCAGAACACTAACTAAAAACTTCAGTTCAAAAGCAATACAAATGTGAGAATCCATATTTAATTTAGCTGAAGCTTGTTATAAATTAACTCAAGTAATTAAGCTAGAAAAATTCATGCATAACCCAAATTTGCAAAGTGGGTCTTAGGTAAACTACTTTTTAAAAAACTCCAAAAGAATGAGAGATGTAAACACAACAGATATAATATATTTTCACATGTGCAAAATGTCTCAAAATTGGAGATATAAGTCTGAAAAACCCCCCCACATGGCAATCTCTATATCAATGTTTTATGCAAATGTACTTGATGCATACCTATGAAAAACCAACTGTAATAACTAATTTGAAATGCAACTTGTAGTTAATTACAGTGCTAATTCACAAGGCCTCAACATCAACATTGTCATAGGTTTAAGACAATTCTACCCATGATCATGTAATTGTGCACACCAATTTTCACTTCCAATAGATGGATCACATGTATAACTGAATTAACGAGATTCATATTGTGCAGCAGCACAGCAGTAGCAGCATTCTTCTTCTTCTTCTTCAAGTCTTCTTCTTGATCTGGATCACAGTTTGATGGGTCTAGTGATTGCAACTTCAAACAGATTCGTGTCAAGGGCATTCTGGTGGAACCTGCAGCAATCACCAACTTCCAACTTACAGTCCTTCACAAACTGAGACCACCCATCACAAATGCTTGATGTGCCTGCTGTAGGTCTCAAGACTACTGGCCAGTCTAACAGCTTATGATGCTGTGCAACAGCACCAGCAGCAACGTCTGACTGTGAAGAAGAAGCTGCATAGTTATGTCCATCAAGTGCCACTGTTGCTCTTAAAATCAAAGAAAAAGCTTCTTTTGGCAGGTGCTTGTTAATGACCTCTGGAAGCACCTGAAAAAAAACACACACACATTCAATCCAATAAAACATTGAAGGAAAACAAAAGGAAGGAAAAAAAAAAAAACAGATAGAAATCAATAAAGTTGTAGAATAAATTTGAATTACTTGAAATCAATATACAGTTTTAATAAAATAGTGACATTATACAAATTGATTATAATAACTGATGATCAAAGCTGAGCTCTTGGAGTTTGATAAGTAAAATTGCAGAATGTGTCCAGCATATCTAGTGTTTACAATAGGGTAAGACAATTATCTATGACGAAGCACTGCAGAGTTGAATCATCTCTTGAACATGCAAATTACGTGATACAATTTGCATCAAACAAAAAAACTGTGATGATGAGGAAGGGAAATATAATATTCTACTCACAAGCTGCACCTCCTGCTGCTGCTGATGATTTCCCGCATCACTACAATCCACGGAAAACTTGCAATCCACAGCAAACTTGGTTAGGGTAACCCAAAAATCTGGAACTTTGCCTAGCACTACTGCAACAGCAGCTACGGCTGGAGCATTCCTCGACCGGCCGGGGATCTGCACTGCTAGTGCAGTGCGATTTGCAACTTCCTGCTCCTGACCTGCGTGAAGAAGAGGAGCAGTTGCTGCAGGCAGCAGTAGATCACCATCATGTAAACAAAAATCAATCCTATACATAATTATCAAAGCTCATTTTTTAACAAATGAGGCGAATTGTTGTGTAGTTATTAAGATAGAAAGCTGAAACCAATATTCAGGATCTCTTGTATAAATTTTACAGAGCTCTGGATGGACTGCATGCATGCATGTAAATGGACAGTATGGGATGTATGATTCCGCATCTGCCAAATTGTGTAATTGAAAATCCTGGAAATTCACATTTTCGAGACAAGTACAGAATTCATGAGCACATAGTAACATGAAAAGATAGGGAAATACAAAGTCCAGGAGCAGCTGTTGGAATCGGATGATTCATGAAAAGCTGCAAGAGCTCTAAGAGAAGGAAGTGAATGTAGTACTTACATAAGGACACATCGCCCGGCGAAAATGGTAATGGTCGGCCTGGATGAAAGAGCGTCGATATTACTGACTGCTGCGCCTGAGCTGCTGTAGGACCCAAGATCTCAGGGAGAGTAGGAGGACCCATCGAACTCATCATCATCGATGGAGGAGGAGGAGAAGGACCCATCGTGCCCATGATTGCACTAGCAGGATGACCCATGATCGTGGCGTTGCTGATGGTCGCTGGACTACAGTTCTGATGAGGTGGACCCTTGTAAGATTCAGTAGTAGTGTAGGGCACGCGCAACAAAACGATGGGCATCTCTGATGATGATGCAGATCGGGTCATGATGAATTGCCGCCTGTATGATCGCGCAGCAGCTGCTCTTGCGTCGGCCTTCAAAGCCTCCAGCTGCGCGGTGCCGTGATTCGGCTCCGCCAGTCGGGGATGTTCTTGCAGAGAAGCTCTAGAGGATACCGGCAGCATGGCTGTGCCTGTTGATCCAATGATCGGAGGAGGCGCAGCTGGTGGTGGTCTGGAAAACGCTGATGCAACCAGCTGCAGCACTCCACCGCGAGACTCCACGCGGTATCGAAATTCATTGCGACTTCGCCGCGGGACTTCAACGGGGATGTGGCAGCTTATAGGGTATGCTGATGCAGCAGCTGCTCGCTGGCATTGCAGTTCCTTAGCTCTAGAATGTAGGAAGGTCCTCCCTTGCACGTCAACATTATGCAGGTGGCCGTTCCCAAGGCGTAACTCTAAGTTTGGTTCTTCATGATCAGTTTGCAGCTGCTGCAACTGCTTTCTATAAATTGCTTTCCCTGATCTTTTGTAAGGAATGGCATGAGCTTGATCAGCCTCCCTCACAGCTGTGGCAAGAGTTTGGTGATTAAACTGCTTCTCGGCAGACGAAGACATCTTATATCTTTTCAGTCCATGGTTTGCCGGATTTATGGCAACGTCCTGCTGCTGCAGATTATGAACCTCATGTTGAATCTCCTCCACACACGAAGACACCTGAACCACTAGATCCGTGAAGGTCGGCGCGCGAACAGCTTGCTGAAAGGTTAACTTCGACTGATCTGCAGCAGGCTCCTCGAATGATCTGTTCCTTGACGGGTGCATACCACAAACGGCCTGCGAAGCTTTCATATAAGACGTAATCAACCGACTTTGCTGAATCGACTGTAGCTCCACTGTAGCAGCAACAGGCGCCCTGAGTCTAGAATTCGTTCCAGCTGCTTCGGCCTCCATAGTACTGCAGGTCCCGCGAGGTGCTGCCGGTATTTGCCGAATTAAGTCGGCGGCATTCATGTATAAAACTGAAGAAGCAGGCATAGCAGCCTGCTCGTCCATAAACCTCCGAATGCGCTGAAAGTCCCACTCATCCGCCATTATTGTTGTTCTACTGTAGCTGAAGCTGCATGGGAAAGACAGGCCCAGATGATCATCATCAGTATTACACATCCCACGGGAAGAAGTAGCGTCAGCTTCATGACTAGAACTGCAACAAGGCAGTTATAGAAGACGGCAGATTGGAAAGGACAACACTATACATGAGCAACAGCGAAAACAACCAATTACAAGCCATGAATAGAATGTGGCAGATCGGACGACAACAGCTGCTGCGCATGAGGATCGACAACAGCGAAGAGCAATGCGTGCATTGAAGTAGGGGTCATATCGGCAATTGCAAAAGCAGAGCTCTCGTGTTAAACCTTAAGAAGCCAATGAATTGTTTCTTTCTTTCTTCACTTGCAAAATGCCCTGCAAAGCAAAAGCTTCGATGTACCAGCTTTCTTTCTCCCCGTTCACGAAATGAGCGCCCTCCACTGGTCTGAACACGTCTATTGGGTTTCAGCTCCGCAACTCCCTCTTTCCTTTCCTTTCCGTTCCGTTTCCTTCCACACCTACTGCAGGTCGGATGGCGATGAAGCTGGGTCTATAACCTAGAAAAACAAAACACCCAAGAGAGAGAGAGCGCGCTTGCACCAGTTGGTTTACAGCGACAGCAGCCGTCTCCTTCCCGCGGCCGGCAGGTATATGTAGATACCGCGCAGTAGTGCGCATGACGAGGGGGATTCCCCTCTCCAAGGTACGTAACCCGGAGGGTAGATGAATCACTATGGATGAATGGAAACTGTCTCTACAACTCTATCACTAAGTTGGCTCGTGCAGCAGTACGTGCTCATCACGACAATTGGATGAAAGCTAATTGTCAGTCAGAATTGTGGTGAAAGGGAAAGCAAGTGCAGGGGATTGATTCCTTGACGAAAGTCCCCACAAGATTATTCATCATGGACTAGTCGAAACTCTTTCTATCACTTTGGCACCTGCAGAAGTAGGCCCTATACACGCACGCAGTATGTTTGTTTGAGAGCATCACAATATGAAAGCGAAAGCAAGATAAGAGAAGAGCAGTATGTATGTTTGAGATTATCACAATTTGAAAGCGAAAGCAAGATAAGAGCAGAGCAGTATGTATTTGAGAGCATCACAATTTGAAAGCGAAAGCGAGAGTAGAGCAGAGCAGTATGTATTTGAGAGCATCACAATTTGAAAGCGAAAGCAAGAGTAGAGCAGAGCAGTATGTATTTGAGAGCATCACAATTTGAAAGCGAAAGCAAGAGTAGAGCAAAGCAGTATGTATTCGAGAGCATGGCAATTTGAAAGCTAGAGCAAGAGGGGTCTCTGTGATGAAAGAAGTCCTGGATAGATTATTCACTATAGATGAATAAAAACTATTTGTCTTACATTATGAAAGTTTTGGATGGACTAATTCACAACGGATGAATGAAAGCCGTTTCTATCAAATGGCTCCTGCAATAGATATATTTAAGTAGTAGGTGCACATGACAATAGAGAGCAAAAGAAATAAGGGATTCCCTTACTAGAGTCCCGGATAGATTGGTCACTAAGAGTCCTGGTTAGTTTGGTCACTGCTGATTAGTGAAAACTATTTCTCTCAATTTGGCATTTCTAGACAAATCACCAACCTTGAAATTTTGAAAAAAAATAAAACCCCACAATGCTTTTAACAACAAAAGCAAGATTCGTGCACAAATGAATGAAAACTCTTTCTTCAGTTTTTGGCAACCATGTAGACAGACAGAAGGCCAAGATTAAAAAAAAAACCCACCCATTATTATTAACCTTGAAACATAAACTAAATTACTAAGTTACAACAAAGAAAACTTCACATGAGTGAAAAACTGTTTATCCCAATTTATCAAATTTTGACAGAATTAAACCACCATGTGAACTTGTGATCTTCTATGCAAGGAGAAGCAACACAAAACCCATCACACAAAAATAAAACATAAAATAAAACACCCAATGGATTAAATATCAGTTTGACAACGGCAAGCGCACCCCCTAATCTTACCTCAAATACTCCCTCAAACAACCTGTAAATTTGGCCCCAAAAAACATCCCCCTCAAAAATGTAAAGCACTAAGCACAAATAACAAGTTAAATGTAGCATGGTTGACCCAAAACTTATGCAGGCCCCCAAGCATGCCCAATGGGAAACTAATTTTCAAAAAATAAAATCGATCCCACAATTATGATGATTATGTTAACTATGGTTGGGCTATTATATTTTTATGTAAGAAAAGCAGGAGATCCTTGTTTCAAGTTTTTTTTATCATGGATGATTTTTTCATGGATGATTTTCATCCTAGAAGGCTATGTTACCCTATGCAAATCAGCCCAAGTTCCCCCAAGGAACCATGGTTCCCCCAAGCAAATGGACCCAAATTCAAAAGGAAAAGGGGCCCAAATTCCTATGGAAACTATGGTTCCCCAAAGGAAATGGGCCTAAGTTCCCTATGGAATGATGGTTCCCCTGCAGAAATGGACCCAAGTTCTTGACAAATGATGGTTCCTAGGGCAAATGGACGTAACTTCTTTGGGAAGCCATGGTTTCTCAAGGTTAATGGGCCCCAAGTTCCCCAAGAAATCATGGTTCCTCAAGGCTAATGGATATTTTTCATCCATAGTATGCCTGAATTTTTTTTCCAATTTTGCATTCATTATGCAATTTTTCATCTATAATATATAGGTCTTTTACAACTTTTCATCATATTATGCAAAAAAAATTTCAACTTTTCATTGTGAATCTTGCATAGTGATTGAAAGTTGAAGACAACTAATGACATAGTATGGATGAAAAAATACACAATGGATGAAAAGTTGAAAAATAGTTGCAACCCCCCCACCTTCATTGGGCAACTTTTGCACACTTTCATTTGGTTGGAGCTTTCAAGTCCCCACTCATTCCCCAAGGGGACACTTAATGTAAACTTTGGGATTTATGTGTGTCAAACAATCATTTTAAAGAATATTAGATTATTGTCCAACCCATTTTTTTATCATCCTATTACTATTTTTTTTTAATAATCCATATTAAAGTCACTTTATATTAATTATAATTCATTATTTTAGATCAATACATATTTTATATTATAATTAAATTAATTATTTGAATAAAATGTACCTTTTTTAACTAATTAACTTACAATTCTTACCCAACAATTAATATATTGCACCTTATTTTTTATTCACATATTTTTATTAGTGCCCCCTGCCCCCCCACCCCCCATGACTCTTTTACAAAAATAATCAATCCCCATTTCCTAGGCCAACTAGATTGAGGAAGTTATTTAGGGATTACATCTTCTTTTTCATCCATCTGTGGAAAAAAATGAAAATTGAGGAAAAGAATTAAACAAGGGTTGAAGGCAAGATTTCTAACCATTGTAACACATTTTTCCCTTGAAAAAGTGGTGGAATAAATACAATAAAAAAATTAAAAATATTTTTCCTTCTATGTGTCATTTTGCAACTATATCAAGCACAATTTTACTCTTATTTAGTGTTTGTCTTTGAAAACCCTTTAATTCACCCTTATTTGTTTAAAACAGCCCCCCAATTCAGCCATATTTGGAGCCCAAAGACACCCCTAAATCCCCCTAATTCATCCCCAATTTTTTCATATCCACTACAAGAAATCATGTTTTTTAAAATCATTCAACTTGATTGGGCTATCCTTTTTTTACCAAAAAATTGGTCTTTTAATAATCTAGATTGACGTGAGTTTTTTTCGGGATCATTTGGTTAAAGTGGTTTTTTTTACATTTGGTCAAATGTGACACTTAGTCAAAAATGACAACTAAAATGGACACCTCTAGTTTAAAAAAGACAACACAAACACACATCTAATCAAATGAAACATATGTCCTTTTTTTATGGTACTAATAATCTAATCAAATAGGACATATATTCAAGAGGGGAAGTGGTGGTAACAATACAACCCTAGCAGATGGTTGGATTTCATGGTTTTTTTATCTTAGTAAACTATTTTAAACACATTTAGGCTACATGTACACCTAAGTTAGGCTACCTATGTATAGGTATACATATGTATACATAGGTTTATATTAGGCTATATAATACACCTAATTTACATACCTTAACCATCTACCTATTAAACATAGTTTACATATTTAGACTAAGTTATTAATTAATTACCTAGTTGCCTATTTAAGGCACATTAATTAGTGTGTAACTAAATAACTAAGTACTAATTTTATTGGAACTAATTCCTACATTTGACTTAATTAGTGTATTTATTTATTTATCTCTTTGCCTACCTAATTAATGTACCCACATTCTTAATTATTGTATCTATTTTTTAATTACTTACCTACTTGCTTCATTCCTTAGAAATAATGTTATATGGGATAAAAGGTTCCATGTGTTATATTAAATGTGAAAATGTTTTTTCCTTCCCAAAATTTTATTCCATATTGTTTGTGATTTCTTCAAACAAGTGTAAACAATATAATTGGGTGCATTATAAGCAGTCAAAAATCATAAGAAATATTTTTAATGTCATTTAGTTCAACATTAAAAGCTAAATTCAAAATAAAATATTTTTAATTAGGTGCCATGTCCTAGCCTAGGTCTAGGCCTTGCCTAAGTGCCATGTGGCCTAACCACCCAAGGGGTTGTTAAAATGTGAAGGTCGATTCCCACATGATTTTATAACTAACACCTCACTTTATTCGAATATAGTTCCACCCAATTCAAAAAACAAGGACTTAATTTTAATTACGTTCTTCACAACCAAAACCATTGGTTCTTACTTACCCAACACTAGTATGAATTAGATCATTTTGAAATTTGATAGAAAAGATAATAATAATAAAGATGAAAAAAACACCTATTTACAACAAACTTTCCACCCAAGTTTAAGATCACACACGTTACAACTATGTGATTGACCTTTAAGCTTTAGCCAACTATATTTCCTTGGGACATAGTTTTGAGACTAAGCTTCTCTTAAATAAGAGTTGAAATTTTTTCGTTAATATTATTTTTTCTAATATCACATGTGTGCAAGGTTATGGTACTATGAAAATTTTACTTTCACAAATAGCAAAAGCAAACATCACATGCAATTAAATATTTTAATTAAATTATTTCAAAGTTTCAAAAGTTAAGTGCATGAAGCACAAACATTTAAAATAAAAAATAACTTGACAATAGTCACTTGAAAAGATGTTGATACACAATATGTGGTCCTTTCAAGCACCAAACAAATAAGAAGGTGAATTTTGCATTTTCATGAAGAACCTTGGGTTGACAACAAAACACCTTTGTTTTGAATGTAAGTTAAAACCACTTATAAAATGAATGTGATTCAATTTTAAAGGTGATAAGTGATAACCTTCACAATGAATTTCATTGGAAAACCCCAATACTTTATCTTTCATGAAAACCATGTATGCCATATGTAAAAAGGAAGACATACAATGATGAAACCCTACCAATCATAAACAAACCAAAACATCCAAAAAATTGGGGAATACAAGGAACAAAATGGAAGGACCCACGTCCAAGAAGACAAAAGAACCACCTAAAAGGGTGAACCACAAAGGGAACATTAAGTCCTCAAACCCCTTCACATCGTGAAAAGCATATCAAATAAAGAAAGGGGAGCACCTCCTGCAAGGACGTCTAGCCTAAAAAAACACTCACTTACTTCAATATTTTGTCTCAAAATAAATGCACATGCACACACTATAACACCACCGACACCTTCTATCTATAAAATGTGCACAAAATTGAAAGAGGAGGGCTTCCAATGCCCTTTGCTCCCCACACCATGTTGGCACATCAATGAATAAACTTGTTTGCTTGCTAATGTAAACATCTGAAAACTTTCACAACTAAAGGGAAAAACATGTCCTCTAGGAATCAATCGCAATAAATACCATCCTTCGCTTGAGCCATAACTGTCGTCATAACCCCATGAAAAAAAGTAACTTATAAAACCAAATCAACTCAAGTGGGGTCAACAATGATAATAAATGTCAATGTGAAGACACCATTGATTAATAACATAATATTGAATCAATGACACAAATACTATAGGCTAGGGGGTGGAAAGACATGGGTATATTTTTGTGAAAAATGAAACCTCGTAGGATACAAAGGCTAGCTACAAATGCAATGTGACACATCAAGGATTAAAGGATAAGAAAGACCCAACCTAATGTGTAATGCGATGGAGAAAATATCTAAAGATAAACAAAACAAAAGAATAACTAGACAAGCTACCAACCAAACGCCCACACATGACCTCAAATGTGTTCAATGCAAATCAAAAGATAAATAAAAAAGGATGTTAATAAAAAAATGATCATGCAATCTCTTTGAAATACTTTTTTGAAAACGATTTAAGCCTCTCTCAACCAACTACTTAAAAGGGGGGATGCATGCTACAACTCCCAAGGGAAGAAACTTGAAAAAGAAAAAGCTTTGAATTGTTCGCATGTATCAACTTCAACAAAAACAAGTGAAAATTCAACAAGAATTTAGAAGTTATGATAGTGATTATTAAGGCCTAACTCCCCAAATAAACAACTAGAACAATGACCTCCAAAAAAATCAACCATATGCCCCCACTGGAAATAATGATTAGTAAGAATCACTTGTTGATAGACAAAAAATACACCAAAACACTCCAATGAACCTAGACACAAAAGCCTATCAGAGACTCCCATTGGGGTGGACATACAAGCAAGATATAATTAAGACATTTTGAAATTCCAACTTGAAACTTTTATAAAAAACTATATCTACAATGGAAAGGAAGAGATTTACAATTACACATGCTTTGACTAATCTCAAAGCTTTTTTTAACTTGTGTTGTATTTACATTTTACTCATTCCATTAGGAAAATTAAATACCATTTTAATTATTATTGTCTTCAACATAAATTATTTGAAATATCCATAATAAAAGAGATAGGAGACATAGAGATGTACATATATCCTAAAAAACTAAAAAAATCATTTTTTGTAGCTATATGTTGTGTGCTTGTGTGAAGAGTTGGCTAGACAGCTCCCCTTCATTCCCTAATTTTTAAATATATATATTATAAAAAAACCAGAAAACCGAAACATAGGGGATGCTGAGCTTGAGTTCCCGAGCTGAGGAGAACGTTGTTCCCTTTGTCACCACCCAATGTGCGTCTCGTTGCGTTGCAGGCGCTGCTGCCTGAGCAAGCGTTCATGGGAGGCCGCTGTCGCGCGGATCGCGAGCTCTTCGACGTCCCATCGCTTCGTCGTTGCCAACATGGTACCTGCTTCTCTCGTCCTTCTTACCTTCCTTTGCCTTGCAATGCGACTTTCTTCCAACTATCTAATGGCTTTAGTTTCGAGTCCATGGTCTCTCCTGTGCTGAATTATGTGACAAAAACTCTAGAGCTGCGCGTTTGGTGTATGCAATTCCACTGTCCAGAGATTCTGCGTGGCTGCTTCCCCCCCCCACCCGCTGCACCCCCAATTCTTGTGTTTGTAGTTGGTAGCAGCATTTCGAGCAATCTCACAAATTTAGATTTCTAAAAAAATTAGGTTGATATTTAGGGTTTTGCTTTTGCTTGTCTGAGCATGTCACCAAGTCGATGGGCATAAGACCTGTACTTAATATATACAGTTTTTTGCTTCTCGAAATGCTCCTGTGGATTTGGTTCGAAATTTCTGGTGAAAGGCAGTAGAAGTTTCTCTTGGATGAATCTTCAGAAAGTAAAGGTCTAGTAGCTACATTTCTGGATCTGTATCAGAAGTCCTGATATTGTTCACCCTGCCCAACTTTTGGTTCCTCATTCTGCTTGAGGTTCTTTTGATCTTTCTCTTTTTAAGTAATTTTGAGCTAACCAGCATCACAACCGAGTTTTCCTGTTATTGGGGGTCTTTTTACAGAACCTCAATAGGTGATTGGTTAATGTTTGAACATGAACCTATTTCAAGGTTTCTGAACATGTGTGTATTGCTGTTGTTCAAACTACGTGCTCAGTGTCTGTTCTTTAGGGCTTGGTTTCCTCTTTCTCCTATTTGTTCATATGTTGTCAGATCTGAATCTCTATGTCCAGATCTCAGTTCTAATCATGTTGAATAGAATTCTAACTATGGCAAAGTTCTTAGTCCTTGTGCAGATATTAAGCTAATGGAATTGTTTGCATGGCAGCTTCCTATGTCTCTTCTGAAAACTGCTCAAGGGCATCACATGGTAATCTTCCTCTGCCTTTTACTCTCAAATTGCCAGAAGCTTATTTTGAGTTAAAGAAACTGCTGAAGGGTAGGACTTTGTGCGAAGGGAAAGCCTTGACACTAGACACCAATTTGAATTATTGCACAATTTCCATGTGAGAAAGTAGTTGTACACAGAGGGAGAGTCTGGTTGAGTGTGCATGTGAAGACAACAGTATCGGCTGATTGACTTGATCTCCACAATACTGCCTCCAAATGCAAGCCTTTTTCACAGACATGAGAGACCTTGTTACTGCACCTTTTTCTGCCTCAGTGGCAAAGTCCTGAGGCTTAACATAAAGCCCCAGCTTTTGTATGGATTGGTTTTAGGTGAATAATGCACAAGTTGATGTTGGTGTGAAGGGTGTCAACCTGTAAATCAATTTTTTCACAGTGAGTTCAAACTCAACCTTCTTGGTGGATATGGGTGGGGAAGCTCTAATACAGTTGGACAATCCAAGGTCATGAAGAAAATTGGACCAATGTTTAGTAAAGCAGCACATACTGAAATGTTTTACTGAAATTTTATCCTTGTACCTAAAGCCCACTTTATGTGCAGACTGTGATGCTGTTTAGCTGTCGGTCATTACACCGGTCTATGACAAAAATTGGAAGTATGAACTCAGGCTTGAAGTTGCATCTCTGTGGGAAGTTAAGGTAAATGATGTTGGTTGAAATGCAGCTTGTTGAGCTGAAGAATGGACATCTAGTCAACTGTGATACATGGATGAATAGAATATCTTCAAGATGAATAGAATATCCATCTTCGTGAAGTCATTTGCACCTCAAAGGTGGGGAATTTTATCGTGGCTATTCTCATGTGATATATTTTTCCAAATCAGGAGGATCTCTGCCACCCAAGGTGTCAAGTGTTGACTTGAAGCTCCTTTGCCTCTGATATGGATTCTGGGCATAGGAGGATGGGGATCGATTCTGGAGAATGCCTGAATGTTATATTCGAGGTAACACCATCAAATATCTCTGTGTGCCTGATGAGGTCAGTTCAACTATGAGCAATGCTGGCACCCTGCTCTAATGCTGATTTAGGCTTCTGTCTCATCCCTGTTTGCTTGTCAAACTTGATCTTCATTTGTGTGCCAAGTGCACTCACTTCAAGACATGTGCACAAGCTGCACTTGGAGCTTGAATGGGTTGGTTATGTCTTGCTTGTAGGTCATTGATAAGGTGCAAGAAGAAACAGTAAAGTGGTCAGGTAAACCCTCCTCTTCGTCCCTGCTAATTTATCTGTCTTTCTTGATTGGTTGCAACAGCATAACTTCAGCTTTAGTATTTGGATACAAGAACCAGAAGTCCCTTACTTTGTGCCTCCAAAACCTTGTGTTTTACAAGTTCTTACTTAGTCTTTGGATTCTAAAGCTTTACAGGACTGTGCCGAAGGTTCATTGACTCTCTGATCTGACGACCAAGTGGTCTTTTTGTTCTCTTCTTGCTCTGAAGGTTCCTTCTTCCAAATGAGGTTACAAAGACAGCTACAATTCTACACATCGTGTTGGAACCATCCTTAAATGTTAGCTTTGCTTACTTAATGGTGAGATGTGGCCTTGATGTGCTAGACCACAGGCCTACAGTTGGTGGTCAAGGGCATGGTCAAGGTAGGGGGAAGGGGAGGAAGATGATAAGGCTACCAAGAAGATACAGGGGTTGGGGGAAGAGGAAGTGCACATGGATCAGGCAGGTCTGGTGGTGGAAAAGGTAAGGCAAGGGCCGTTCTGCATTGTCCTCATCTCTTCACATAGGAGGATCATGTTGAAAACTATTTCGCAGTCTTCTTCTGGCCACATCCTACTACAGCAATCAAAGTCACTTCAGTAAGGTAAAATCTCCAAAGCCTACTTGTTGGCAAACATGTGTATGTATTTGACACTAAGAGAGTGAGGGTGAATCCTGGGAAGTATTTTTTCCTTTGTCAAGAATCAGAGGAGTTCCAATCTGAGGTTCTCACATACAAGGCATGATTGTGCTCTGGCATTATTTGTTTTATATTGCTTGCTCATCGGTCTATTTAGACTGGATGTGGGTACTTACAGCTGGTGCAGGTTGAGCAAGAGGTTAAATCTATTTTCGATTCAGCCTTCTAACTGGAAGCATTCTCCCTCCCTGCAGTTGTAAAATGTGGTTTGTAAATTTTCTCTCAGAGAGCAGAGCACATTGTGCCACAGTATCCTTGTCAGGTCTCTTGGTTCCAGTTCCTTGTTCACCAAAGGTAGGAGTTAGGTACTCAATACTAGTGTAGGCATGTTTCATACACAGAAAACGTTATAATACAGTACAGAACGTCTTTGACTGTCAGGTGATGCACTCCAAAGAGACGAATAGCTGTATGAACCAGGGCAAAGTAGCTGGGGCACTTACAGTGAAGTCTGTGCTATTGTGCATATGTTTCATCAGTCCATCTGCCATTAAGGCCACACTAGGAACTCCAAGATCAAGGTGGTTGCCTTCCATGGAGACTTCTGGTTGTTCGTCCGGGCTTGGATTGAAGTTGATAATTTGTAATCCTGTTTTCAAAGATAAATTTTTGTCCGACCTTTTCTCAACCATCTGAAGTGCATATCTTGTTGAGAGTTCCATTTATTGCAAAAAAGCATGGTGTAATACAACTGATCAGAACAAGAAAGTTGAATGTCAGAGATTTTTGACCTGTATTTTAATCTATTACTTAATTTGAGGCAACAATATCAGTAGAGATATGATGTTGCAACACACAATACCTGCCACAGGCAGCAATGACTCTTGCCTACAACATAAAATGCCAGTGAAATTTCACTGGGCTAAAAAAATCTCCAGCAACTGACTTCCTGCAAAAAAGCTGCAATCCAAGTTGATGAGGACTTGTACAGGCTTAAATCCCGGCTTGTCATGGGATTTGCGAACTTACCTAAAGATGATACACATTTCCATCATCTTTCATGATTTTGTCTGAACCTACCACAAACAGCAGTCATTGCAAAACAAGCAGCAACAACTAGAATAGAAAGTCATCACTGGGCACTCTCTTTCCCACCGTTCAATGATATGTTTTTCCATGTAACCTTGTAAGCACAAAGAATCTTAACTCAAGATGCTTGTTGGTGTAACCCCATACACTCCAAACCCAGTCAATGATAAAACAGTACATACCCACCACATTTTAGCCTGCTGCAGTAATTCTGAATAGCATAAACAAATGTGCCATAAACACATTCTAATGCTCTATTTTTTTGGTCCATGTAGTGATTACTCTTAAGTACCCTCCACATATATCAACATGCTGTTCCTACTAAATGTGGTAAAAAAAAGTACCCTACAGCTACCTAGATTTTTCTCTGCAATTTAGCCACAAAAATAACACTGGTGATAGTGGATTTACCTCCCCCAGCATCTCCTTCTCAGTGATTATCTAAGACAAATCAATTGTTGATGGTGGTGTTCAGAAGAATTGCCTTCAGCTCCTTCTTGTTCACCTATTTCAGTCATGTCCCCAAGTGTCAAAGCATATTCGCATTCATGTAAAACCCAAAGACATGCATACAAAAAAGAGATTGAATTTAAATCTTTCCTTACTAAAGCCCTTTATGAAGATACCCTCAACAAGAATGATCATGAATTCACTGACACAAAAAGCATGTGCAACTGGTAGAAAATCACTGCACACAGCAGGCTTAAATCATTGCTGACATACAACCCACTTCAGACATCCTTTACAGGTCTACAGCAAAAGCCAGATGAGAGAGAGACCTTGCCCATGGCATTGCGTGGGAGAGATTCCCATACTTGTAACTGATGTGGTATCTGCATAACATGGTATCCAACATATAACTGCAATTAATTTCAGAGCACATAGATTCATTTTGAGAGTCTTTCTCAGCATCATGGAGCATTTTCTAGTACAAGGGAAAAGAAAGGATTTTCACTGGTTTATTTTGATCCTTGATTTTTTTATGGAAGTGAAAACCTTGTATGGAGCCATTCTATCTCGAGCCCATTTCTGAAGTTCTTGCAAGGTAAGGATGGTCTGCGACTTAGCAGCAGCATTTGCCATGAGTTCTTCATGAGCTACCACAACTGCTGATATGATCTCACCATAGTCCTTGTCAGGTAGGCCCATAACTGCGCATTCAGCAATAGCTGGATGCTGTATAGCAACCCAACAAACAGAATAAGAGAAAACTCAAATCTACCTCCCATTCCAGGCAAAGATGAACAGACCAGGGACTGACATTGCAACTCAAAGAGGCAAGAAGAACACTCAACAAGTTACATATTCCAGAGACACTTCCTCTGTTGAGCAAGGCTTTTCATGTTCTTGAGAAGATGGACTTCAGATCATAAGGCTGTCAGGGGAAGCAATAGCTGCAAGAAGTATCTGAAATCTTGACTCTTAGTCAGTTATACCTCCAGCAAAACTGCTTCAATCTCAAGTGCTGATAGTTTGTAGCCTCCAGATTTCACTATGTCCACACTTGTTCCTGCAACCACCCGCCAGCAAAATAAAGGTGTTGGAAGTAAGTCTAGACAGTACTCTGATCCAGAAACCTGTCAATTTGCATCTGAGTCGATGCAAGGACAGAGAGACATGCCTTTTGCTAGTAAAACACATCAATCATGTTATTATCAGTCACTCTTGCAGATCAGAGTGCATGATAACTACACATTGTTGCAAAGCATGTTTGGGAACTGATGTAAAACCATGCAAACACTTCTTGACTGTGCAGGAGGACAACTACAATGAAAAGACATGTTACAGACAGAATTGAACACAGAGACTCAAGGGCCACCATAGACTCACGCCCTAGAATTTTGACATAGCCATCCACAATTGTCACAGTATCGCCTGTTTTGAAAAATCCATCATCCCTGAATGACTCTTTAGTCACCTGCAATTTCAAGCATGAGTTCAACTCACAGGGCTGCCCAAGCCATAAAACATAAAATAGGAACATTCCTGAGCAATTAGTGTCTTTCAACTCCAAACTCTGCCTTTCACTGAAACAAAACAGCTGCAAAGGGCAAAAGATCTACTGTTATCTTTGCTCTCACTAACCACTAAAGGGGGAATGTGCGTCTCCATCCCACCTTGTGGGTCACCCACTTCAATGCATCCTGGATAAGCACTACTCAACCTGGCCAAAAAGAGATGCTAACTATTCCAAATAGACAAACGCAACTTTTAGACACCTCTGGTTTGCGCCAGTATTCTTTGAACATGGCTGGACTGCTGATGCAGAGCTCCCCTACACCAGCCTCTGCCTCTGCCTCTTCTGCAATTAACACCTGAAAAAACAACCCATCCAAATTGCTGCAAATCAACCACTTTAGTCCCCTCCTGGTAAGAAAAAGTTGACTTCACTTAGCATTGCAGACAGAGCTCCCCATTAAAATGCCCCCCTTGTCTTCACCACATTAGAACTTGAGGGACACCTGAAAAGGTAACATCCAGTCATTATAAGGACTAATAATGCAGAATGAAGTAATTTTGACAGGTGAAAATGGAGGCTGAAAGAGAGGAGTCCCAACCTTAACACCTGGCAATGGCTTCCCGACAAACCCTGCCCTGCGCTCCCCATGAAGAGGATTGGAAAGTGCCATTACAAACTGCAAACAAAGAAGCAGTTTTTCAGAAAACTGAACTAAACATAACTAGGAGCATGCTGAGGTACTCCCTTATCACTATCCAGTATCAAAACGAGGACATTCACACCATTGAGACACCAGATGCATAAAAAACCTTACCCAGTTTACACAAGAATCCAAAACACCCACCTAGCACCAATCAGAACTACTCTAGATGGAGTCAGACAACATTTATCAGAAAGAGTAACAGATGAGGAGTTATGCACAACTTTGTTCCAATAATAAACCATAACTATAATTGTGTAGCACCCACCTCAGTCATGCCATATCTTTCCAGAAGACGGAGGCCCGTCACCTGTTCCCATTTTTCCATCACTGGCTCAGGCAGTGCTGATGAACCACACATCTGCACCAACCATGCAACAAAATTAGCAGAACCTCTCACAGAAACTCAGTTGCCAAATATGTACTAGTACGCATTGCAAGTAGATTGACCTTCAGCAGGTTACACAAATGTACCATGAGTCGCAGTTGCCGTGCAGCATTAGAAGATATCTTCTGCAACTTCGCATCCATAGTGTCATAGCCTTGAAGCAATCGCACGTACATGGTTGGGACCTGCATCCTATCCACTCCATTAAACAACTAAAGCAGCAGACTTTGTTTGGATGCAATTCATTGTCTTTCCATACCAAACCCTTTGAAAGAAGACACTATTGCTTTCTCTTACATCCCAACAGTGTGTGTCAACCAGTGAAGAATGAAATCACGAAACAATCCTCAAGCCAATCAAGGCATCCAGAAGCTGATGGCAAGAAAGATACACACCCCACTGAAAACAGTAATGTTTGGCTCAACTTTCTTTCCCTCACTTGCATATGATTCACGCCACCGCTGCCAAACTCCTCTTGTGCTGAACTTTGGCATGAAGTCCACCTTCACACTCACACATCAGCCCTGAAAATCACTACTGGAACTGAAGTTGCATTGAAGTTGAACAACCTACAAAACTCTGTACCAGCTGATCTACCTAAGTTTCTTTGTGCCAATCTCTCTCTGGTTCAACTACCCAGGGGTCATCACTGGATTGCATTTCTCAGATATCAATGATGCTTTACAAGGAAATGAAAAGATTGGATCCAAACAAAGAATCTGAGGAAGAACTATGCATAGGCAATGCAGAATCCTTTTGTCTGCCAACTAGGTTAAATATTCTCAGAAGCTTGGTACCAAGGGTCAAGAGAATGTAATTACCGAGGCACCAACATGCAGAGGTGCAAGCAACAAATTGAACATGCCATGGACATGTAAGACCTTACAGTCAAGGAAAATCAAACCCTTTGGGGTAAGGCAGGGCTTCAATGTTGATAGCAGAACTGCAGAAGTAGAACTGAAATTTTAAGTGGTTGAGGATATGGTGCAAAGGCAGGCAATGCAAAAACCGATCTGATGCAGTGTACTCCCATGACTCTGCCAGCATGCGAACCTGCTCACACAAACAAACTTGGTCAAAGCAACTTCCAAACCAGACATAAAAAATTTGATCCCCAGTTCACACAATCACAGTAGTTGTACACTTATGACAGTTTACACAGTTTTGGGTTCAGTGGAATTGCTGTGTTGAATAGTGTGGCAAACAACTTAAGCACTGTCAAGAGAACATGAGATTGAAACAATATTTTTGAAATTGGATGGGACAACAGAGTACTTGGGTACTGTTCTCATCAGGTTGTCTCATATGCATTCAAGACTATTTCTGTGCAATTGCATACTAATTCAACATGACTTACATACTTGACTCCCACAACCACTGAAACTGCTCTCTACATGACACTCTAGCATTGATTCAGATAGGAGTCATATTTGTCATGGCATCACTCTGATCACACCTCAACAGTCCATTGCCCTCCGAGGAGGAAACTGCTTCCTATGTCAATTTCATCACCATGGACTACAGTTTGCAGTCTACTGCATACCAAGGTCAAAATACTTGTCAGTAGCCAGATCTTCAAATAAAGACATCTATATGATTTAAGCTTCACAGTATCTTTGTATGTTCTTGAGCAGCTGCACCAAGTAACATAGAGAAAGAAGAAAAACCACCTATCAGAGGAGGAACCTTTATGGCAGAGATGAGCTTGTAACTGTAAGCAAAGATTAACACTCAGCCTGTGGGCAGTTACAGCAAGAAGCCAAAAGACCTTTGTTATGTAATTGCTACCATCCCACTCTACTATCATCTGGACAGAAAGGGACAAGAGCATCGTGCTAAAAGAATTCAGAAGCAGAGAGAGTTGGGATATTGAGGCTCACCTGAGCTCCAATGCTTGCGTGAGTGTGCAAAACACCTTTTGGCTTTCCAGTCGTTCCACTAGTATACAGAATCAATGCTGGGTTTTCACCTGCAAAGTATCAAGTGAACATCTAAGTTCAACCAGACTGAGCTAAACAGGTCATCATACAAATTAGAGTTGTTGATATGCAAGGTTATGGAGATTTCGGATCTGACAACATATAAACAAACAGGAAAAAGATGAAACTGAATGCTAAAGAACAGAGGAAACAAAAACAAAACCAAAATTGAGTAGTCCTTTGAACAACAGCAACAGTGAACATGCAACTGCGGAGACCTTCAATAGCAATACATATATTTCTGACTATCTATAAATGCATCCCCACTGACTTCATCAGCTCCCAGCAGTGAGTGTAGGTCAATGTCACACATTAACCATTGTACTGAGTTTCAGTCACAAGACCAGCAGAACTGAGAACTGTCACAAGAAGAACTGCAATCCTCACAGTATGTGGAACACAATTGATTACCTTCCACAGCAGAAGAGATCCTTTTGACTTCTGACAGAATATTCCCAAAGGAAACAGAATCTTTAACTTCTTCACCCTCTGAGCTGTTGCCAAGACTGGGCACTGATGGAAGAGGGTAATAAGGAACAGAGCACTTCTGAGCCACACATTGTAGCAGATCCCGATGCTCCTCAGTGGAAATAACAAGGGATATATCCTGGATCCCACCATCGTAAGCTCACTGAAGTGCATGAAAAGAAGACAACTCTGACCCCCATCCCCATCCCAAACAACTAGTCTATAAGACAAAGAAAACTGCACATCAAGAAGACAATATGGAGAATGACAGTGAAACAGGAAAAACCCCTAGCTAACAGGGCAGAGCCCTAGCTTGATGATCCATACTGTCAAAGGGAGGGGGTGAAACTGACTTCACACAAAAAGATGGAGAAGGATCACACCGAGTCAACAAGAACATGCATAAGCTCAGCTTCAGGGTAGCTAAGAGCCAATGGCACTGCCACAGCACCATTGAGCCAAGTAGCCCAAATGCCAGCAACAAATTCAGCACATGGCTTTGCCATGATGCCCACCCTCTGTCCTCTTAGGCCCCCTTCATCCTTTGATTTCTTCAAGACTCCTGTGTCACTGTCTATTGTTTGAACCTGCACCCAAGTCCCCACACTGCACATCATCAAAGCTTCACAATGACCGTAATATTTTGACAGCAACTAATACTCTCCAAAGATTTTATTTATTTTTCCATTTCTCACACTCAGCTCCCTGAAAGCTCAACAACAATGCAGATTCATGAGGAGATGGACGATTTGTTAGCTCCTCCATAACTAAATCCGTGATGAGCTCATGACACCTTGCAAAATCAACAGAATGAAAGGGATGCCAGGAGATTTACTTTTGGCACCAATTTGGCTACTCCTGCTGCTGCTCCATCCACATGTACACTTGCTGCAAGTTGCCCATCATCATCACTAGTAGCATCCCTAGTGCAGGGCTGTGCAGATTGCAAGAGTGATGAGGAGAGCTTGAAGGCTGATTGCAGGAGCTGTCGATAGCTGTGGTGCTTTCCATCTGCAGTAATGGCTATTGCTCTCTGCTCTTCAGGGCTCCCAAGCTTGATTGATAACTTCACAACCTCCATAGCTTCTTCTTTATTCTGGAACTCTGCCCCACCACACCACAAAAAAAGGCCTAATGAGAACAGATCTCTCTACAGCACTGCAGCACATGAGAAGAATGTTTCTTCAAAACACCACAGCTATGTCCAAAGCATTCCATCTGCAAAATCCAAAACTAGAAGTTTTGGCCAAATCTGTGTTGCTAAGTTAGTGTCAAGATGGAAGGAGATGAAATGAGATTTCACAGCTCTGCACACTGAAGGACGGACTCCAGGTCCACAGATTTCTCTGCCTGGAGACCGAAGAAACATCAAAGAATAGTTTGCCAAAGATCGCCATGAATCCTCACCACCAAGCCTCAATGCAAGCAGAGGAGCTTCTTCTTCTTTTTCTTGAATTATTCTTCACCCCGTGGTGGTGTTTTCTTGCTTCCTCATACAAAGTCGACAAGAGAGATTCCTCATACAAATCCGATGAGAGAGCTTCATCACGCAAATCCAATGAGAGAGCTTGTTCAAGCAAGCAATTAGTCGAATGTATTCAAAGGGAGAAGGAAGGAAGGAAGGCGTGCGAGGGCAAAATATTTACCGGTGGAAGACGAGGAAGTGACGGTTGTATTGTTATGTAGCAGAAGCTTGGACGGCGAGCAGTAAGGGAAGAAAACAGAAGAAGAGAATCGCAACCAGCGAAGTCGGTACAGAGTAGTAACAGCGGAAAAAGCATGCATGGAGGAGAAGCGCATCCCCGGTTGTTCGTATGTAAAAAAAAGGCCACCAAATCTGTCGACGCTGTACACCACGTTTTTGCCCCTTGTGTGTGTACGTCCGTCCGTCCTTCCCCAAGCAGGAAACGCCGCAGCAAAAAAAAGGAACAAGCGAGCAAGGAAAGCAAAGCAAGCAAGGTGTAGAAAAGGAAAAGAAACACAATGAAAGAAGCGCATTGAAAACTTCTGACACGCATTCATGAACGAATTTACGAGCAATCTCATCAGCAACTAATAATAACCACAGCTGCAATATATACACTTCGCAGATCGCGTCACCATGACCCTGGAGGACGCACAAGACTGTCGTATTATTGCATTCATTACAACCCGTCGTTCAAGAGACAAGGAAGTCGGAACAGCCATCGCCGCGCTCCTCTCGCGTCCTCCGGGGCAGAGAGAAGAGAGAGAGTGAAGAACCAGCCAGCTGCAGAGCACACCAGCGCACCACGATAGATGGATGGATGAATGGAAAGTGATCAGCAAACAGTTTTCTGTTGGGTTTCAGTTCCCTAGCTAACTAACTATGGTTAGCTCAGTTGCTTTTTCTTTCCAATGGTTACCTACCTGTCAACAAACAGCACACGTACAATGCTAGAACCATGTCTACTTCACTCAAGAACTCAACTAGATTTGTCACCCCATTGATCATAAGTCATTTCCATGAAATATGGGATTTCCTTCATTTGAGCCCAAAAATCAAATAAAATGGATTGTCAATTGATTAGTTTGAGTCACTTTGAACCCATCACTTAAAGAATTCATCTCAACACACCTTGATATTTGAGTCACTTTGAACCCATCACTTAAAGAATTCATCTCGGCACACCTTTGATATGATGGCAATACATATGCAAGTTTTTGCCAACCGTCACAATTGTAATATATATATAGGTAACATATATGCAAGTTTTTGCCAATCACTCAATCGTGATAGCACCTATCTTGTTCAAAATATGTTATTAAGAAACTATTCGCTTTCCATTCTCAATTCAAGATGCTTACAAGGTATTTGAAAGTTTGTAATGATAGAAAGGTCTCTTTTTATTGATAATCACATCTTTTGTGGTGGGAGTCTAATTTTTTCTTTTCAATTTTGCAAGGTAGGTAAATTGGCTTATGACTCAGAACAAATTTTTTTTCCCTCAATGACTTTAAGGGATATTTTTGGAAAAAAAAATCTTTGTACAAAATTGTAACCACCCCCCCTATCCCCATTGTGTCACTATTCCAAGCTTGGGCAAATCGGATGTATCTAGGATGTGACTAATAATTTTGAAAATAAATATTGCATGCAACAAATGGGAAGGTGCAACAGGCATTCAAGACCTTTGACTCTTTTTTTTTTTTTGAGGGGTTGACGGTGGGGGGTGATGGGTGGGGGGAGATATGTGTTCCCATCACATTTTCAAAAAGGTTTCGATGTGTTCCCATGTTGTTCCTCAAGTTCCCAATGTGTCTTTTGTTGGGTGTATTCCAAGGTGGTGGTAACAAAAGTTACAATTAAAAAAACTCAATCAATGCATTGATGTTCATAAGTCGGCTTAATTATCTCATGGGATGGATACACATGAACATTAACAAAATACATGGCATGATTATCAAAATCTTTTCACACACCTTTTGTGGGTCATCACATGTTTTGAAAAGTTTTTTTTTTGGAAATAATTTGTGTTGTGTTTTAGTCTAGGGTAATGCCCAAGGAGTGGGGAGTTGCAAAATTAAGTTGAAAAAACTCCTAAAAAGACATGAGGCCAAGATTCAATTCCATTAATGTGACAACAACATATGCACATTTGTGCTTTTGCTCCAATAAAAGCACCCAACATGTGTTTTTGTTCCTTTTCAAGTGAACATGTTTGGTTTTGGGCCTATACATTCGTTTTACAGTTGATGAATTAAAGGATGGAAAAAACACAAGTATTTTTTTTTGTACTTGGTGATTTTTCATTGTTTTTACCTTGAAGTTTATATATGTATGGAATACGGGCGCATGATGAACTGGTGGTGGTGGATGCATATCTTGGTGTTAAAAAAAAACGTGTTCCTATTATTAGATTGATGATGTATTATTGTGTTAGAAAATTGAGTGCGTGCATAGTGAGTCTTCAACATTCGTTTCATGTCTTATGAATATATATTCACATTGTTGACTCGATGCTTGTTTTATTTCTTGGTCTTGTTCCCTATGGTATGTCAAATATAAAATTTGAAGAATCCTTTAATATTAACCAACCACATTTCAAGTCATGGATGTAATATGTGATGAATCATGTCAAAAGGTTGTTCTAGATCATTCCAATGAACTTCTTGTGCACACGCAAAGTTTGAGGAGTCCTTTAATATCAACCTACCACATTTTGGGTCATGGATGCAATATGTGATGATTTATGTCGAAAGATTGTTTTAAATCCTTCCAATGAACTTGTTTACACACTTTTTGGGCATTCTTTTGACAACTAGATCATACTAGTAGAGGAAAATGATGTTGAACCCATGATTGAAACTTTAAGAGTTTTATTTCAACATCATTATTTCAACAATTATTTCTTGCATATATGAATCAACCTACGAATAGTAGTATCTGTAGTTGTCAAGTTAATCAAACTTATTACATTTCCATTATGATGTTAAAACCATGGAAAAACTTATTTAAACTAATCATAGTAGTGTAATGATTTTAATTATAAAAAATCAATCAATATTATAATGATGCTATGATTTAATTATCACATAAAAGGTTCAAATGAGGATTAGATTCCCAATAGTAAGATTGTCATGATTGTCATGACTCCTAAGTGTTGAACAATTTGCAATTTTTTTACAGATTTAATTTTAAATCTCGGCTTGGAAATGGAGTTCACAAAAAAACCCATGTACATAGTTGACCTTGCATGTTATGCTACATGCCATATACAAGTTATATTTCCATGATTAAGTTTTTACTTAAGTTTTGTACTATGTAAGGTTGATGTACATGTTTGATTATTTCCAATGTTTATCACATTGTTATGTTGGTTGTAGATGGCACATGAATCCTTGGACCGTGTTGGGGGTAAAAGAAGTTTTTTATTCCAATCAATGGGGGCTAAACATCAAATTAAAAAATGGGTTTATTTTGTGATTTTTAACAAAACTAATTATTGCTTATATGTATACCTATTTCTTTTACCTGCATTCAGTTGTAAAAAATGAATTGTGGCTGGATTAAGAAGAAATTAACCTTGTTCATATTTTATTTGGACATATATTTAATTAGCGAAAAATCATCAACATGCAATTATTGAGCTATTGTTAAATATTTTTGTTATATCATTCTAAATAACATGACATATGTCAATCCAAATGCAAATGCATTAATTTGTATATCAACTAGTACTTTGGATGAATTAGTGGTTCCTTGGGATTTGTGGCCTATCATGGCATATGCTAATGCAAGTGGAAAAGTCAACTTATAAAATCTTCCTTTTGAAGCGTAGTTGAATTTAATAGTGCATTTTTTCACTTTTAATTGTAGTCCAGAGTCATCTAACATAATTGTAATAACATCCACTTTGTGATGTTTGTATCAAATCCAATGTTACCACAATAGCTAAAACACCATTAACCATACCTTTATCAATTATTTAAGTTTTCTATTAACATGACCTTAGCATTGATGGCAACTTTTTTCAAAGGATTAAAATGTGGATTGTTGACCCATGTATGAAATTCTTCAACTCCAAATGTGTTGGAATGAATATTTACTGAATATATGATTGAATCAGAAAAAAACTTAGTGATCATTACATGTCATTATATTTTTCCACCTCAATTTTCTGTGAACATAAAACCGAGGTTTGCTCATTCAAAGTTAATAAAATTTGATCATTTGGAATTATGCATGGTGCTAAGTAATGCTCCATTTGAAGGCTTTTTAGTCTTGATTATATTTAGGAATTCCAAATATTCAAGATCTTCAACATGCCAAATTGATGTTGTCAATGTGAAATGAGTGCTAGATTTGCAAAATGGAGAATTCCAATTATGACATAAATCACAAACATTTTCAGAAAATTTAACAAAATGATTACATAGTAGATATGTGATAGTGTTTTTATATTAATTAATTAATTATATGGTAGATTAGTAGTAGGGTTTAGGGTTTAGATAATAGGTAGTAAGTAGGGTAAATAGTAAACATTTTATTGTGTTGATATATGATAATGTTTTTGTATGGGACAAAGGATGTGATAATCTTGTAGTGTTATAGTGTTTCCCTTTCATTACAATTTATCCCATATCTTTTGTCTACAACTTCAAACTTGTAAAGTATATAAATAGGTGAAAAAATGGACTACATACATGACATGCACTATAAACATAGTGCATGTGCCATATGGGATGAACCAATCAAAAGGCTTGTTCCCAACAAAATAAATAGGATCCTACCTACCTACTTAGCTTATGTTACGTAACGTATTCTACCCTAGCCTACCCTAAAAAAGGTTGCCTATTATAATTTAACCTATGATAGATTATAATGAATTAATTATAATATTTAATAACTGTAATTATAATATTGAGTTTAATTAATTATTTTAATATAATATTTAATTATTGTAATTATAATATTTAATTATTGTAATTATAATATATCTTTTTTGAACAAATGGAAAATTACCATGTGTTTTATGTCCATTAGCTTTTAAAATTACCATGTGGTTAAATCCTAACCACCCATCAATGGCACATTTGGTAGCATGTGGTTATCCCAAATGTAGTCACAAATGTAGTTGCAATTTGGGGTTCCACATCATACTAAAGAACATCCATGGTAATGGATGGGAAATTCTAGACTAGTTATAAGGTTTGCAACTACACTTTCAACTTCATGGCCATGTCATGTCTTTTGCAACTATTTTATCACACTTGTCTTAAGCAACTAAGCTATTTGTAATCGAATGTGTCCATTATAACTACAAATGAGTCACAAATCTAGTCGTTGATTTTCAAAAATGCTTACGCCACCTGCATATGGAAAACCATGCACTTGGTGAAGTTTCAGCATTCAGACTTGCTTCACTACCTTGGGTTAACCTTGACCTCTAGATGGGTGGGACTAATACCTACTACGGACTTCCCAAGTGGTTAAAGGCCTTGTTGCTTGGGATTACCAACTCTTGTCTTCCGACCTAATAACAAATTTTGCTTAACATAGACAATCCTTTTCTCATAAGACCCAAACATGACCTTCCCCCAAACTATGCTTCAACCAAATAAACTTCAAGAGTATTTTACGTCTTCAACAAGAAAAACGCCGATACTTGTTGTTAACACCAAAGTAGTTTACTTATTTATTTCATACACAATTTTCAAATTGCTTACATCCATACAAGGTTTGTCTAGTAAAAAAATAAATCCTTTCTACAAACTTATCCATGTTGGCATTAAGGGTCAATCCCTTAGTTGCAACTTTTTCTTTTCTTTCTTGAGATATGTTGAAACATCCTATAAACAAGTCCTGCCTCACCTAACCCCATCCCATTAGAACCACAAACATTTTGTTAATGGGGAAGCGAGGAAAACCAAGTTTTTTAAACAATCTCGACTTGTTATCGATCTCATACAAGATGCAAAAAAAAACCCAAAACATTTTACATAAGTTAATATGGAATAAGTGTTCAAACTAAAGTACTACTCCAAAGAAGAAAACATTGATTTTTGCACAAGACCCCCTTGACATACCTTTTTTGAAGCTACCATAGCTACATAAACAATTACACCTTAACTCTATCCTCAAATTTACACATTTATATGTTAAACTATTCTTTCTTCTTAGTGTTTTGCAACCTGTGCTTTCACTACAACAAAAGGTGTCCTTGTACGCCAAGTGATTTCACTGGATTATGAGTGAATTCATTGGTTATAATGAATAAGACCTAGTGGGGAAGTAGTGGATTCATGTGTCTAATGAATAGGGACTAGTGAATTGCACCCACATTTTGTAATAGTGTTCTCAACCTACTTGTGCACTATGTTACCCAACACCAAATTTTGGAAAGATATAACTTCACTGGTAAACAATTTGCATATTGCTCTTTGGAAAGTTTTGCCTTACCTATGCTTTCAAAGCATTTATTGCTCCTCTTTTTCCTAAGCCTTGTGGTAATAATAAAATTAATGTTTGCCCTTACTTTATGTGTCCATAATTTTTTTGAAAAATTACATCATCGTCATTCTACTCAAATTGTATAATATATATGACTGGTTCTTCAAAAATCTAGTCATTTCCTTGTTTTTTTCTTTCCAAAATTTACTACCTCATGCCGCCATTCTCAAGTTTTATCTTGAATTTCAAGTAGTCATTGTCTTGAGTCTTTGGTCATCCAAGTCTAGACTAGATGGATCAATTTTGATGGACCATGAATGGATCAAAACTTTATTCATGTCATTAATTCTATAATTTTTTTTGGGCAACAACATATCCAACCCCTTTTAAGTGTTTGTCTTGATGGGTGGTCACCAAATTCTTTTGTCTCTAAAATATGAAGCCTTTGAATTCCATTTTAATTTTTTCATCTTTCTCATGTAGAATTTAATTCTACATGTAAAATTTATATAAAATGTATGGGTAGCCCATTAAAATTTACCCATGTTTGTTTTTTAAACATTCAATGAAAAGATCATTTAGTGTGAAATTTTGAAAGTTATAAATAAAATATTATGGTGGACATATGATGTGTCCTTATATGTGTACACTATATGTTTAATACTTCATAATGTATTTTTTGGGGCCTTTATATATACCATTTGGTATAAATTGTCAAGTGTATCCATTTCCTTCCTCTATTAAGGAGGGAATTTTATGCTCTGTTGTTGGCCATGTTGAAAAAGAGAGAAAGAGAAAATCATGCCTTTTGTAGTAGCCATGAAACAAATAACCACTTTAAAGGAGGTTCGAAGAACAACATAAATATATTTTACATATTCACCTTCCCTAAAAAGGTGGATTCAACTTAACCATTTAGAATAAATGTTTTTCACACTACCTTTTTAATCTGGAGCAAATAAATTGCTAAAAGTGAGAAGGACATACAAAAAAGGGTTAATAAGTTGCATTCCTATCCTATAAACATATGTAAAAACTTTATAATGTATCAAAAATGAAGTCGGAACACTCCAATTACATATCACTTAACTACTTAATGTTACACTATTTTTAGCAATGTTTTCGATAATTCTAGTGGTCTTCAAGTACGTTCATGAGATGACCAATGATGATCAATTTTTAGATATAGCCTAGGAATTTTAGGTAAGTCATCATTTTGTAACCTAAAATTGTTTGTTAAACTCTAATTGAACTATGACAAATCCAATCCTTCAAAGGATAAACTCACATGATAAAATGCCAAACTTCTAAGATTGGCCAAAACATGAATTGCACTACATTTAGACATCTACAAGCCTCCATTCCTACAAGTACTTGCAATATCCAACATAACAAAAACATCAAAATTATCATGAATATCAAGCTTCCCAAGAAACATGTCATTAATAAATTCAATAGCCAACCCATACAAGCTAGTGTTGGTGTGTCTACCGAGGCCGCAACACAACTTGCATCACAAGAAAAAATGCAACTTGAATTTGGGGCCCTAGATGCAAGTGATTCTAAAACCTAAAGCAAAATCTCCTCAAGGATTTTAGTTGGAACCCATCCAACATGTAGTGTTAGATGTGGAAAACACATGTATTATGATGAATCTCAACATTAAAATTTATGGCCTTTGCATTTTTCATGCTTGTAATTAACCAATGTAATCATTTGATTAGTTCCACTATTACAAGGTTACTTTGCTTCCCCTCCTTTTCCATCTTTCCCTCAAAATTTTCCATTAAATCAAATTGTTTCTTGCATTAATGTTGTCCATTGCAATGTTGTCCACTACCCCTAAATTTTTCCATTGATTATAAAATGTGCACATGTTAATTCAAAAGGACAACAAAGAAAAGGCATAGATAAGAGGGATGGAAGTAATCTTAGAACATAAGATGTGGAAGAAAATGACCTAATCAAGAAACTAAAATGGTAATTACCACTAAATTTGACATGGAATAAAAAAGGTTATCCGAATGGTAATTAACATCGGATGTTATGGTCCAAACATTTATGTTACGATTTTGCATTGTTTTCTATGTAGTAAACTACCACCACAAATTTCATCCAAATAACTTCGAGCTACATAACTTTTGCATCTTTTTCCTTGTGTTTGTTACATCTCTTTTTCCTCACACTTCTACCTACACTCAATCCTCAAGCTTCTAGAACTCCATATAATGTTTTTTGCATTTCCTTCTTTGAACTCATTTTTTTGCATTGTGACTACTCACTTCATGTTCTTCATGTTTAGTGAGTTGTTTGCTTTGCACTTTGTCTTCTCATTTTATGTTCTCCACACTTGATATCTTGTTCATTTTATGCTTTGCATATTGAATCCACATTTCATTTGCAATGGACACAACTACACAACAACACAAAGATGCAACACGTAAGTTGACCAAACATCTTCAATTGCAATAATTTTTTAATATTTATATTCTTATCAATGACTATTGAAACTTTTCAAAACCATATGTACAAGATCTTTGTAGGACACAAGTCGATGCACTATGAGAAAATTGTGTCCAATGTAATTAAAAAGTGTGTGCTAGTTCATTAGATTATAACTAAAAAATGTATGATAGAACTAGATTACAACTAGATGGACTAGTTGCAACGGACATGATTTTTTCATAGTGATGCAATAAGAAGGCATACTAGAAGGTCAAGGGGGAAAGGAAAGAGGAAACTCATCTTTGATGAAAACAAACAATAATCAAAATCCTTTAAGTCATCCTAAAAAACTAGACAACCAAATTGGGAACATCTTGAGATATGTCACTGATCAAAGCAAAATGTGATGAATATATGGTGAGTTTAGAACTAGTAGATCCTCAGAATCAATTCGAAAAAACCACAATGAAACATTGTAAAATTGTAGAAGTGGTCACATAAGATGGGAACTCATTTCACCCATGCAATGGTTATGTGTGCAAAGATAAATGGGGCTCCATCTACAATGACTACAAATGGATTCACGATTATATGCAAGGCACCAATCACAGTGAAACATATTGGGATTTGATGTTTATAAACAAGATGACATAATTTACCAAGGCGTTACAATTGATCCGTGTCTAAAATGGTTAATGTTTTCATGGGGAATAACTAATTTTTTACCTACCTCATGCACTTGACCTTTTGCAAGAAAGGGATGGTGTCTATGTTTTTCTTTTTGGACATTTACATAACAAGTCAATTAAAAGCAGTGTAATAAGAGCACATGCCATTACTAGTGCCTAAATCACCATGGACAATCACCTTTGAATTAGATGATTCAATAACAAATGACCATGAAACACCAAAATAGAAGAAATGAAAGACAACTACACCTTAATTTGGTGCATCACCAAGACACACAACTATTAATCCATTTCCAATGATTTGTACTCAAAATCATCCAATTTCAATTAATAGTTTTCAAGATGCAATGTTAGATATTATGCACATTGCACTAAAATGTGTTTTAGTTCACTTTGGGTTTCATTAGATTTTGAATGAATTTGGACATTTTTACCGTGGTGAAACTAGTCAACCCCTTAGTGAACAGGGATTAGTTACTACAAATAGTGAATTGGTTCATTAATACCTAATGAAACAAGGTTATTCTCAAGTGAAATACAAATTTATCAAGCCATTCACTTAACTAAACAACATGGAAATCAATTAATTTATTTCATTTAATATATAATATTATTGATAATTTTCATAATTTTTAACTTATGAGTTATTGACATGTGTCATTATTTAAGTTAGGTTAAAAACCTAACCTAGGTATGTAGACCACATAATCAACCTAAACACCTACTCTAAGAAACTAGATAGGAGAATATTCGATCAATTTACCATTATTGACCACACACACATAACTTGTGAGATTTGATCCTTTGACCTTTAGAATGCAAGTAAACACCCTTACCATCAAATCACTCTGCTTATTGTGATAATATGTTACATTGCATTCTATTTATTAAATATTTCATTTTAAACATTACAAAAACATGAATGAATTTTGAAAATTCATATTTTATTGATATTTTGTCCAAATGAATTGATTTGAATTTACTTTTAATTTTTTTTCAATAATGTACATGATACATTTATTTCCTTTTGAAAATGTAAAATCATTTGAACAAAAAAAATTTGAATATCATTATTCAATAACATTTCAATGACCATTATTTTGAAATTAAAAAAATAAATGAATAAGACTTTTGTTAATATAATAATACTACTTATGCTAGGCTACTTTTAGTTATTATAGGGTTACTTTTCATCAATCTAAATATTTCACCTTACATTTCTTTTGGCTATTTCACCTTAAGCTACTTTTGGTTATTTTAAGTTAATTTTGGTTATTTTAGCTTATTTCACCTTAAGGTATTTTTAGCTATTGTAAATCATCAAAATTTAGACTACTTGTAATTATTATAAATTACTTTTGGTTATTATAAACTATTTCATCTTAGGTTATTTTCGACTATGTGAAGCTATTGTTGGTATTTTTGGCTATTGAAGGTTATTTCACCTTATGTTATTATTGACAATTATAAATTATTTCACTTAAAGTTACTTTAATCTATTCTAAATTATTTTTTTAAAATGATTTTTGATAATTATAAGTATTTATAATATTATTTAATTTTATTAGTGTCGCTCCTATTGGTGGCTATTAATTGTTATTTTATTAGGGCTATTGGTGGCTATTTTATTAATGGCTATTGGTGGATATTCTATTGGTCGATATTGGTGGTTATTAATAGTTATTATATTAGTGAATATTGGTGGTTATTAATGGCTATTATATTAGTGTATATTAGTGGTTATTAATACCTATTATATTAGTGAATATTGGTGGATATTAGTGGTTATTAATACCTATTATATTAGTGGATATTAGTGGTTATTAATGGTTATTGTATTAGTGGATATTGGTGGATATTGATGGTTATTTTATTAATGGCTATTGGTGGATATTTTATTGATGGTTACTTATTAATGACTATTATGGATATTCTATTGATGGATATTGATGGTTATTTTATTGATGGTTATTGGTGGATATTCTATTGGTGGATAATGATGGTTATTTTATTAATGGTTATTGCTGGATATTTTATTGGTGGATATTGATGGTTATTTTATTAATGGTTATTGTTGGATATTTTATTGGTGGATATCGATGGTTATTTTATTAATGGCTATTATTATATATTTTATTGGTGATTATTAATGGTTATTGGTGGATATTAGTGGTTATTAGTGGTTAATATATTAATTCCTATTGGTGGTTAAATTACCATATGTTATTGGTGGCTATTTTATTAATGGCCATTGGTGGTTAAATTACCATAAGATATTGGTGGCTATTCTATTAATGGCCATTGGTGGTTAAATTACCATAGGCTATTAGTGGCTATTCTATTAATGGCCATTGGTGGTTAAATTACCATAAACTATTGGTGGTTATTCTATTAATGGCTATTGGTGGTTAAATTACCATATGTTATCGGTGGCTTTTGGTGGTTATTCTATTGTAAGCCATTGGTAATTATTTTATTGATGGTTATTGATGGTTATTCTATTAGTGGCTATTAATGGCTATTGGTGACTATTCTATTGGTGGCTATTAATGGTTATTTTATTAATGACTATTGGTGGCTATTATATTAGTGGTTATTAGTGGTTATTTTGTTAATGGTTATTGGTGGCTATTATTGGTTATTTTATTAATGGCTATTGTTGGCTATTATTGGCTATTAGTGGTTATTTTATTAATGGTTATTGATGGTTATTCTATTAGTGTTTATTAATAGTTATTTTATTAATGGCTATTGGTGGCTATTTTAATGGTGGTTATTTTAGGTTATATTACGACTATTCATGGCTATTGTATTATAAGTTATTGTTGGATATTATAAATTATATTATCATAAGCTATTGGTAGTTATTTTATTGTAGGTTATTTTAAATTATTTTTCATATGCTATTATTGGATATTATAGGTTGTTTTACCTTAGTTCATTATATTATATTTTAGATTATTTTAATTTATTACACATAGGATAAAATAACTTATAATAATGTAGGGTATAAGTTATAATAACTAAAGTAGCTTAAAATAATATTGGGTATATCATAAAGTAATATATATAGGGTATTTAAAACAACATAGAAATAAACCTATTTATTACAATAAATTATAATAATGAATTATGTCAATTTGTAGTGAAACACAATGTTCACATAGTGATATTATAATGAAATAACTTTAACCAAGGTGAAATCATTAAAATGCAATGAACTTATTTCATTTTTAAAGTCCCATAATGATTTAAGCTAGTGAATTGCACCCCATTTTTATAATAAGGGTGCCAACCAAACTTTACAAATTCAAATGCATAAATCCAAATCATATCCAAGCCAAACAAGTAGAAGGCAATTAACAATATCAATGTTAAGTTCAACAACCCTCTTTAATGCGTAAAAATATGCTGGAAACATTAGAAAAAAACAACACAATGTTTATTAAATCCCTTGATAAATGTGCCTAACCAATCTGAAAATTGAGGAAAAACAATTGGAATATTATAAGCAACGAAATTATGAAACAAATTTGACTTAACAAAACTTGTTGCAAACCATGTTGGCCTTCCACAAATCATGGGGATGACTTTTGCAAACTTGATGTAACAAAGTTTAATAACAACAATGGTGATCTTCATCTTGACTCTAAACTTGCATACAACAATGAAATTGCATAAGATGTTGAGTAATGCAATCCTAAACATGTATACATCAGCATTGATGAGAATGTACAATTTTGATAAAAAACATTACAACTAATAGTGCATTTTACTTTCAAGTTGTAGATTTCCATAGATCCAATTCCATTTGTAACACTTGATTCAAAGATATTCAACATTTGATGATTTCCATATATCCAAATTTAATTTCCATTTGCAACATTTAACTCATAGACATTCAACATTTGATGTACCTTCTTCAAAAGAGATTATGGTGCCCGTTGAGGAAATTTTCAAGTTGCATTCTAAGCTCTTTCGCATTCACCTCTTGGCCCTCAATTGAACTTGCTAAATTTTGATTTCTTGTCCTTTGTTTATGTGAAATAGGCTTAGTTGCTCTTTGTAGTTGTTCAATTTTAGCTTCAATAGCCAAAATGTTCATGACACCATCCATGTTTATTTCCTTTTTAATAGATTATGTAGTAAAACATAGCAAGTTTTCATATCATGCATAAGAGTAATGTAAAGCTTTGTCTTACAAATAATAATTCACGAAATGTTTGTTTCAAAAATATGAAAGCATTTTTGACCACCTAGCACTCATGTTTAAATTTTTTATTATTCAATTCCTTAAGAACTAGATGTTCCTTTTTTTTTTTTTGAAGAACCATGATCCAATTCAACAAGGGGTACCCCTTATTGCTTAGCATGTAAAGTGGTAGTCCATCTTGGCAACCTCAATCAAAATGCAACAAATCTTGATACATTGCTTTCTTATAAAAACTAGATTTTTGAAACACTTGTGAATCATTCATTGAACCAAATAGACCTACAAACAAATCAATAAATTTGTTTGTTACAATCCACCGTGGCTTATGCAACAACATTATACCCACCACTTTTATCATAGTAGTAATCACCTACAAAAGGTCCAGAAGGTTTGAATATCATGATATGATTTTTAAGGTCCAAATTTTTTAAGGAGTACCAAAATATTGTCACGGTGTCAACCTTTTTGTGTTCCTTTACATAGTGCTATTTGACCATGTAAATACATGAGATTGATAGAATCTAAAGTTTTAATGGTCTAAAATATGGTGTTTATAAAATACTTGACACATTTTGACTCATTAATATTGATGGGGATCAAAATATAGGACAAAAAAGGATTCCATTAAAGATTAAATCCTTTTTGTTCTTAGTGGTAGACCTTAAAAAGTTTGGACCCCTTATCAATTGCACCATGTATGTTAGGTATATCATAGCAGTCATTGAATTTGCGCATGAAAACTTCAAAATCTTGTTCCTACTCAACTAAAAAAAAGATTTATAAACACAACATTAATCATTCGAATGATTTGACAAATGACAAGAAAAACAATATTTTAACCAATCATAAACAATTCATTGCACATCAAGTATTTTGCTCCTTGGGCCAACTTATAAATTGTGCAAGCAACTTGAATTTCAACAAGTATAACTAGTTAATACTTGGTATTTTGTTTTCCAATAAGAGGTTTGATTTGATGTCCAATGTTGAAAAATGTGTGCTTGGTCATCCTAAAATGAGGAATCCATATTTCATTTACGTAAGTACTAAGCAAAAAATTGAAAAAACCATGTAATGGATTGAGGTTTTACCCAATATCCTAGATTAGGTTGTAACAAAATTTTGAGATCACATGCCATTTTAAATTGATGCCAGACCATGACATTCATCAACAACTACATTTCGTTATAACGTCTGCGTGCTTCATGAGATTTGCCTATTGCCACCATGTTCAAAATCATTTGTATGAAAATAACAACATTAATTACAAACAAAGTATTTCTTGCATCATAAACCATAGCAACAAGTCATCAAAAAAGAAAATTAAAATCACAAAAGAAGAAAATGGACTTTTGGAAAGAATGAAGTTGATGGAATAGATCAAGACATTGTAACGTTGCAGCAAACCAAAATTAAAGTGCCACAAGAAACAAAATGAAAATGAAACATTGCAAGATGAACAAAATCACTAAAGTGCTATTGTAGTAGCTTTACCATTTCAGCATAATTAAATTATTTCGTTTTGTCGAACTTTGGAAAAATTATTTATTGTTTGTGCTTAAATTTTAATAAAATCAAAAGTTCAACTATCAAGTTTTGAATCGCAAACCTTCATAGACCTTCCACGACAATGACTTAAACTTAAGGCAACCTAGACACACTAGACAAGACTATTCCATAACACTGACAAGACCCTTTCTATTATTTTTTATAGCCATTACCTGCCCAAAATTTCAAAATTTCAAAACCAAGTGCCAAAATTAAGATTTCAAATTTAACTAACTATTTGATAGTTTGTTACCAAAATGGTAAAGGTACTACAATATAATGTAGGGAAACTTTGAAGCACTGAATAAATAGAGATATCCGTAAAGTTGGGAAAAGACAATATTAATACCCTGAGTTTGGTCATACACAGGGTAAGATTAAAAAAAAACCTGCAAAAAAGTACATTAACATTCAAGGGGGGCGGTGAAACTCAGAAAACCATCAATTTTGATGGTTCCTAAGTTTCACCCTGTCTTTCTTTTTTCCATAACAGCTCCACTGCTGCTCCATAGATTTTCATTGCTCCTACCTGTACAGCTACTATATTTCCTCTGGAAGCTTGTGGATTAAATCCTGAGATTCAACATTTCATACTGAGTTTCAGCATTTCGTACAAAGATTTAATAAAATTTCCTTACGTTACCGATACCACTAAAAGAGGGGTTAGGGGATGAAAGGAGGCCCAAAGACAGGGTGAAGGCATGGTGAATTTGCGGATATCTCTAATGCCACAAAACAATTTTCATATTTTTACAATTATGAACAGAAAGCTCTGCAAAGCAAAGAATGAGATGTGAGTGATGTTTGGCAGAGCAAGAATTGAGAAATGCGAATGAAAAAGTAAAGGAATGCACCATGGATAAAGGAGAGAGATGATCTACCATCATTTTACCTCTCACGATGATATACTACTGATGAGAACAAAAGGGCGAAGTGGTAGCATTGTTTTTGCATGTTACGTACCTTAACAATATATGTGAATCCCAAAATAAAAGTCGTAATAATAACTTGATTTTTATGGTGAAAAAGTTATGGTGTCACATTAACAATTTTTTTTTTTCAAATTAAGCTAGTGACAATAAAAATTCAAAAATAAGCTCTGCCTCTAGGTGTGGCAAGAGCTTAAGAAAACTTAAATACTCTGATCCAAAAATCCCAATACTTAACCTTATAACCTGACCTGAACCTATTTGAAACCGAAGAACTTGCCTGCCAGTGTGTCGAGAGACGTTCAGACCTCTGCCCCCCCCCCCCCCCCCCCCCCCCCCTTTCCCTGCTCCAGACGGTTTCCGAAAAAACGACCCACCCACTTACCCAATCTTAAACGTCTGGTCA
>Ga0116231_10002371_pt1 | contig 39366 bp, 24 predicted proteins | sample S1TSphgellanicum_2_FD_89695 | JGI IMG/M metagenome (GOLD analysis project Ga0116231, IMG submission 89695) | Host-associated microbial communities from peat moss isolated from Minnesota, USA - S1T2_Fd - Sphagnum magellanicum MG | ecosystem: Host-associated > Plants > Peat moss > Unclassified...
AAAGGCCGGTTCTGCCAGCGTGTGTCTCTCCGCCACCTGCGGGTTCTGCCATAGAAAAGGCCGTGTCTGTGCAGAATTGTCGTCGGACAGACAGACAGAACAAGTGAATTTATATAGTAGATTGTCTGACCTTAGCCAAATGTCACTCATTTCTTTTGTGGATGATGGCCAGTTCACCTGCTTGACAAAATTGGAAATAAATTCCTAGGGGTAAGCTATTGGTAGGAACTACTTCCTGCTTCCAAAAAGTGGTGGGTTGAAACTAAAGCGAGGAGCTGTAGAACAACATAAGACACTGAATTTTTTTTGAAAATTATAAATAATTCACATTCCTATTGTGTAGTTGCAAGTAACATTTGTGATTAAAATCTTGAAAATCTTGATTGCATACAATAATTTTTTATGTGAGCTTATTCACAAATGACATTGACATCATCCAATATTAGCTGAAATATATGACAAAGACATATAATCTCATTTTTTGTCCAAAGGTCATATTTGTAGTATCTTCATGGTGGCCATTTGTGACTAGGCCTTTGGATGAACACTTAAGAAGTAAAAGCCAGTCAAATCCTCACACATTGGTCCTCTGCTTCTGCTGAAAGAACATGTGTAGTTTTCCACGGAGGGCAGGTAGGCCGGTGTCTCAACATGTAAGGTAAGGTAAGGTTTGTTCGCCAATTGTGCAGAAGGCCCCATTGTTTATGGTGTCAAAAGAGTAGCTAGAGGCCTCTTCTTGACGCATCAGATGCACTAAAAATTGACAAAAACGCATCAGAGGCAAGAAAGTTATGATCATTCAAAGTAAGGGGGATCGTTTTTACAGAACATTTTCAATCAAACAGCTCATAGCTTATTTTCGAACCCCTCAAACAATCCTTAAATATTATTCTGTTCCCTTAGAGTTATGAGATGATTTGTAGGGCTTAGGATGACAGTTTCAGTGCAGTTTAAATCACTCAATTTAAACCAAAAAAATGAGAAAGTTATGCATTAATGAAATAGGAGGGGTCAAAATGAAGAAAAATGAAAAAAAAGGCATTTTGCGATTTGAAAAAATGTAGTTTCTTTACTACTTCTTTGGCTTTATATTTCAAAGATGATTTGTAAAGTTTGAGAAGGCAATCCTATAAGATTTTGAATCACTCAAAATGAAAAAGCATTGAGAAAGTGTTTGGTGATAGGCTAATGTTTGATGATAGGCATATTGATCTTAGTGCTTCTAATGCCACAAAAATTGCCTAAATTCAATAAAGGAATGGGGGAAGATATGGGGTGTTTGGTGTAAAGGATTCAATGTTTGACGATGGATGAATTAAAACAGATTAAGATGGAGCTTAAAATTTTGGATCATTACATTTTTACCTTTGGAATAGAAAGAAGTTTAGTAAAGCCCTGGATGGTGTACCCAAGGGGGTTGACACATCCTTTCTTGCTTGTCACCTTGTAGTAAAGCCCCTGATCAAGCTTCTCTTGGGTTTGACTCTTTTAGTTTCTAGCTACCTGTGCACCTCACAACACACTTGGTTAGTCCCAAAGTCTCAACCATTTAAGACAAATTCAAATTCTCTACTTAGAGTTGCTAAACTTTGCTCTCGAAACTACGTCTTAATCTAACCTAACGCTAGCCACGGGCTTGACATTTGACCCAGCCCAAATGGCCTTAAAGCTGAGCCAACCCCAGGTTGACTCAGGGGCCTCATAGTACCAACTTTTGAAGTTGATCTGATGAAGACTTCAACTGGAACAACCCAAGTTGTTTCAAGGCCAACCCTCTTCTGGTGGCTTTGAAACTTTAGAAAGACCTTCTATTCATCTCAAGTGCTTTAACAAACCAACCCCTTTGGGTTGGCCTATGACAACACTTAATTGTCCATTGAAGGTTTTAAGAAAATAGTGCCTCACATTATAATTTTGAGGACAACCCTCAATCATCTTCTTGACTGATGAGAGCCCAAGCTTCTGCCTTAGCCCATCTGGACCCTTAAGTTTGAATGTCTCCCAACTCCTAGAGGAGACAAACCTCACTGAGCCATTTCTAACCTAACTCTCATATCGCTTGAGTGCCCCCACCAAGGTGAACCTAATATAGACACTTAAGCGGAAGGGCATGTCAGGGGACTTGTGATAGCTTCTTGAATATTTGAAAATATTCATTTTCCAAATAATTCTGTTTATGTCTAAGTTGTAGAATTTCATGGGGCAATATGTTTACACATGCACATGATTGTTTGTTTGGATGTTCACAGATCCACCGGCCAGTTGGAACCCACATGGCAACTAAACCAAGTCTTGTCATGTGGCACAATATGAATATTTGGAAAATAATGTCTTATAAAACTTAAAATATATTTAGGTCATCGAAATAGATGACATGTGACATGTCAACACTTGATCTAGGTTTTTAAAATCTTGTGCCCAATGATCACCCACATTTTAATTATTATTAGTGAATCAAATCATGCCACATGGCACAATAAAATTATTTTGCTAAATTTTTAATTGAAGTCAAAATATATTTAAGTTGTTTGTGAAGCACTCCAAGAAATTTCCTAATGTATTTGCAGGGTATCATATATCTTTGAATATCCTTCCTAAAAAAGAGGAGGCTTATTATTATACTTACTCTCTAAGAATGAGATGGATCTATGCTTCTAAGTAGTTGTAAAATCTGTCCCACACTTAAACAGTAGGTGTAAGAACTCTCCCTCAGATTTATGTATGTTTAGGTTCATGATGACCTTCACCTTGTGCTACTGCCACATACTAGGCCCCTTATTTTGGGAATGCCCCACCACCCAGAGGTCTTTTACCTTACACAGAGCTTATGGGCCACTCTCCTGTTGTGGGATTTCCTTTGATCTATTTGTGGCCTCCCCGCTCATCCCTAATGCTAAATGTGTTTGTTGGCATTTTGTTGCTAGGCAGGGATAAAGTGTTCAAATTCCTTATAGAGTATACTTGCTTCAAGGGACTTTGGCCCCTACTTTGTAGGTTGTCTTTTCCTTAGTTGACTGTGACTTTCATTGGATGCAAAGTCAAAAATCAATGCACAGTTTTTGTGTATCAACATTATTTTTTTTTGGAATGTGCTTAAAATAAATAAATATGTGCCTATCAGCATGTATGTGGCTACTATGTAATTATCCACACAAACACATGTGAAATGATGATATTTTAGAATGTATCTATGAAGAAGGTATTATTAGAACTAGATGTCTCCATGTTGTGCCCATTAGCATAACAAGCTTTTTAAGTTTGAACATACATGCTTTTACTCACCTAATTATCACCTACTAATTTAGTTTGTTCCAACTGGGTTGAATGTCAACACAACAATTTTGTGTGGAACATGTACCTTGTGAAGTGAAATTATTGATTTTATTTGAATAGATATCCACCAACTATCTATATAAAATATTTTTAAAAAATACTTCTGGCCCCAGACCTTGATGTTGTGGAATGGCCTCACTTACCCATTAGGTTGGGTGTGTCACCTAGCACTAGACCATTCGCTTGACCATTCCATAGTACTTAACTCATTTGTATAAGGAGTTAACACTTGTCTTTGTCTTTTTTAGACATGCAACTTTCAATTTGATGAACAAATTCTAACACAAAAAAGTACAACAGGCGTTGGTCTTATTTGCGCAAATTCTCAATCCCAAAAATCATTTTCACATGTCTTGTAGCCGTTGGCACTAAAAGAGGTCATCTTGCAAATTGTGATGTGTAATTTGTGCATGTTTGTTAAAATTTTGACATGGTAGAAAGTAGAGAGAAATATACTAAAACCCAAAACAGAAGACTTGTTCAAGTTGGGTTCTTTGGGTTCAAAGGCGCTTGAAAGTGCCAATGTTTCAAAACGAACTTTTTTTCCCAAGAAGCCTCAAGATTGTGGCATGTGTAAATTTATAAGGTCTCATACACCCACCCTAATTTTCAACTTGGGACTTGTTTGAAGGCTAATATTTTTGCCAATTTTCATTATTGAAGGGATAGAAAACACATCACTCTTGTGAAATACTTGTTCTTGTCTATTGGGGGCCCATCCTTTGAAGGTATTTTAAAGTGTGAATGGTCATGAAGAGTTCAGTGTACACAGTGACCAAGGGTGATCAAATGGGTCAAATACGGTTTCATGTATGCAAATCAATCTTTGGCTTTTACCCTAAATCTAAACCCTGTTACTCCACATTTCGTTCTCAATCTCAGTTGAGTCATGTGAATTGTGGAGGCTTCAGATGATTCTTCAGGTTTTTAAGCCTGGGGATCACGACATTTACCCTCCTTGAAGAATGAGTGGACCCACACAGAGGGTCACAAAATTTCTCGCTGTATAGGCCCACTGCACAGGCTCCACATTGTGGGGGGATGTTTTGTAGCCTACCCCAAAGTGCTTTATATCATCCACATATACTAGGGCCCTCATGGTTTGAAATATTGAAACATTATAAGACAATACATTATATAGTTGGGGATAAACCATATTATTTATCCATACTATGCAATATATATTTTAAAAAATTCTGTTGAAGCGTCAGTAGTGAGCATCCCAAGAGGAATTTTGCACTAAATGATGACTTGTTATTTGAATCTGTCCAAAAAAAAACCCATTTATAATTTGGTTATCCACAGTGATCAGGAATAGACATTAAGCGATATTAACCCACAATACTCTCTTTTGATGAATCATTTAATATATAAAAAATATTAAGAGAAAATATTACTTTTTAAAATCATAACAATGAGAACTTTTGCACAAAATATTGCTGATACCATGGGTTGATTCATTTTTAAATTGGCATATAGACCTAGGATTGAAAGCTAAATAAGAGGATAGTTTGGCTCTCATTGTCTAGCTACATATGTGGAAAACAATAGATGACCAAAAAAAACCCACATCTTTTGAAATGCATAATTCCAAATAAATTGGAATGAGTTGTAACTTGTAACTAGTTTAACTTGCATATTAACACAAATGATGTACATATCACTCAAACTAGTGTGGCCTGTGCCATTGGCCCAAGTGGGAACTTGTCTTCAATTGATTTTCCTTCCAAAACCTGGTTCTTTGGAATTTATTTGAATTTTCAGCGGCAGAAATCGCTTAAAATATCTCCCTCATTCTGAATCCAAATCCTACCAAATAAATTCCATTAAATCCTGCTCATCAAGATCTTTCCAACAACACCAAAAGCACATTCCTCCAAAATTTTCAGCTACAATTTAATTTAATTTTTAGTAAAGAAATCATTCAATATTCAAGAACGTTTGCACTGCAAGTGCAAGTGCAAACGTCTGGAACCAAGCCCATGCACCCCTCCTCATCAAGAGCTTTCCAAAGACACCAAGGACACAATCTGAAGCATCCTGGTTTGGTGGATCTCATAACTACAAAACAAAACAAACTACCTTCCTTCATAGATAGATTTGTATATAATTCAGATGATTGATTTCTGGGACAAATTCATGTTGGCAGAGGAATTCAAAATGACTTGGTGACTTATGGTCATTAATGTGTTAAGTTGGGCCCGAACCATGAATTGATGCGTTGGCAAGTGTGTTGGGCACGCTACATATACCATCACCACAAATATCAGCAAAGGCATTCTGTTAGTCTGCTAGCTTATCTAAGTTGTTGCTAAAAGTTTACCCAGCAAAATCTGAGGATGCACAGAATCTGTGGTTTTTTTTGGTTTTTTGATTGACATGAATTTGACCTGTTCCAAGACAGGTGCAAAATTAGTAGGACTTTAAAACCCCCTATGAACTTGGTGGATGTTAATGTACTATCCTCCGCCTTGGGTGAACCCGCACTCACACTGCTACCATGGTAAAAACTTTTAGCCCAAAATCCATTTAAATTGTTTTTAAATATTAGAACTATCCCATGCTTAGACTAAATCAGGGTCTCTGAGCGCTGACTTTTTTCTTATTTTTCTGAATTTTACCCCCTTGGCAACAGAGAGAAAACAAAAGGGCCTGCAAATTCTAGAAAGGATCTCAGGAAAATAACCCCCAAATTCGCCACATTTTTAGGAAAAAATATTGAAACCTCCATATTTAGACTATAGGTCCTTGCAAGTCACAAGTACATAAAAGGGTTTCAAAAAAAATTTACTTTTCTCTCTGTCCTGTAGCCAGATTTGGCTAAGTCCTCTTGTGGAGGATCGCCAGTCCACCTACCTCATGAAGTTGAGAAAAAACCTTGCACAGCCATTTTTTTCATAAAGCTCCATGCCTGGGGCTTTACCCTACACAATAGGTTCTCTGTGAATAGCATCCTTGTTTCCACCTGATGTCTTGGGGTCGAGAGGTCTCTCTGACTTTCCAAAGTTTTGGGTCCACTGCATTTGCCTTGACTAAGTGGCTTTCTCCTTCACCAAGTGTGGCCTCTGGAGTCCAGCCTCTAGCATCTGCACCAATCTGTCACCAAGGTGTGACAAGGTTTGCGTGCTCTTTTGTGTAACAAATGCTTTTGTAATTGACTGTCGTTTTGTGAAGGGGAACAAAAAGCATGAGTTTCTCCAAGAAGATTCACTAAATTGCCATGGATAAGGCAGGAGGCTTTACTTGGATTTTAAAATTCGAACTGGCACTGCAGTGCAGTTTCAAGAAGGACGAGCAAATGAACAATCATACAGATACCACGATATATAAGGCCATGTCTATCGATCCCCAAGGCCACCATCCACCATGGGTAGTTGCACGTTCTTCCAACTTGCCACTGATGGCCGGGCCGGTTCCTGCGCAGGGAATATAGCTAGTATGGGACCTCTAGACTTACTTCCTAGACTGTTGAAATTGAGTTACCGATTTTTGTCTCTTATCTGGAAGCTTCTCACAGTCAAGAACCTTGATGTTAGTGTCGAGAATCACATGATCTGATAATGTTCTCTCAACATTCAGTCCTTAATCAATGGCATGAATGTGCTCCTGCAAGGCCTGATGTGTTGCAGTGAACCAGTTATGCAGGAATTGTTGATTGTGTCACAAGAAAAGGGGTTAATGCTGCAGGCACCGAATTGCTGCAGGTGCTGTTTGTGAGCTTTGATTGAATCTAGAGGCATTCATTTCTGATTGTCCTGACGCTGCCCTTTAATGCTCGTCCCTTTTGATTTTCTGGTTGATTATTAGCATCTAAATCTAAATCTTTGATAAACTAGGGCATTGAGTGATCTTGGTCAAATCTCTCACTTCGGCAGTAGCTCTTCTAGTCCCGATTCCGTTCAGGCCTGATTCCCTCCACTTGCAACTTCTGTGCGTCACGATTGCCTTGCCTGTGAATAAAGTGGTCAACAATCGAGTTGCCGCACCATCACCCCTCTCTTGGACCCTCTCAGCAGCCGTGTTTTCCAACCTTCTTTGGCTCGATGAGAAGCTCAATTCCTCGTCATATTCGCACTGACGGGCCCACTCACCTTGCTATGCCTGGCGTGAGTAAAATCTCTCGTAAAATGGGAAGACTTAGTTGCTTCTATTATATTAAATATCTGTTCTCCTCTCATCAATCAGAGCTGATCGACCTTGTTTTTTCATAGACTTTGGTCTCTCTTTTTTCTTCCTTGTTCTTGAACTGTTCTGCTTTCGTTTTCTACTCGGAGACTCTGAGCTACATCGTCTAGTCCCATTTGTGGCCTGGGTGTGTCACCCAGAAAAATCTCAAAGCTCGGGATCTAACTTGATTTTTGGGATTTTCTCTTCTAAAGAAGAATGGTGTTTATTTTGTTCGAGTAAGTTCGCCGATTTCCTTTCCATGCGTAGCAAAGCATTACCGTCATGCGTGTATTGTATTTCACTGTCTGTGGTGTGCCGAGAGCAGCTCTATTGTGTGCGACCATACCGCTAGCTTCTGTCTTGTCATCTACCGCACATCACCACTCATCTTCGAAAACCGTTTTTTCTTCCTGAACCGTGCTCCCTGCCATTCTCCTCCCCGTCCTCTAGTATTGTTCACGTCCGCTTTTCATTTCTCCCCTCTATCTTCCTCTTTTGTCTCTTCCCCAGCTTGTACAGTTCTTCATAACATATATAATATATTTTCCGTTTCAGAGCAGGCAGCTTGTTGCCCTGATCCAGGAGAGCCCTTTGCTGGTCCTGGAGTGCCGCCCGCCGTATTCGTTGATCTTGCAGCTGCTGCGTCACCGACTCCCGCCCTAGATCCAAGAGATCGTCATTCCAGCAGCCCTCCACGTAATAAAGTGCAACACTCCAAACCCATTGCACTCTGAAGACCTCAAGTGCTGACAGGGGCTGCTAGTGGGGCCTGCCAAATTGTGTTGCAAGAGACGTGATGAAGACATGTAGGTTATCTTTACTATCAGCTTTACGTTTCAAGTCTTGATGTGTCTCGAAGCTTGACACGCGCACCGTAATTGTGACCGCGTTCGAGTTATACCTAGTACTACTCATTTCTAAGTTCGCCAGAACGATTATTGACAAATCTTATTCGTCTTTGACGCAGTGATGTCACACAACAACCAGTGTTGCCGAATCGGAAGCTAAAAGAAGAAGGTTTAGGCAGTGGAAACCTCACTTCATGGCGAACGAGACGCGGCTCGACCAGATTCGACAAAGCCTTGGGAGTCCCGATATTCCTGATGGACAGACACTCCTTCATGTTGCTGTTGAAGCCATGGCAGTGGAAGCCGTAAGAAATATTTTAGAAGTTCCTCATTTCGACGTGAATGCAGAAAATAGCAGTGGCAAAACGGCATTGGAACTTGCTGTTGACAGATCCTTGGACAGGGCAGCAAGCGACGCCGACGCCAGGGCCTTCAGAAATATTGAAAGGGTGCTACTGGGTCATGATAAAGTGAGCGCTTTTGTTGATAGGCTCTATAGGGAGAGGCAAGTGAACGTGGATGCCGCAAATGCTATTCTCCTTGGCGCAGCACTGATCGCAACCATCACATTTTCAGGCTGGTTTACACTCCCTTTACCACAAGACACCTCTACCAACGCCCCTTCACTCCAAGTCCCTCCTACCAATGCGAGAGCAATCGAGGTATTTTGGGTGCTCAATAGCTTATCTTTCTTTTTCTCGGTGGCAACTGTCTTGGCCGCTGCATATGTAACCGCGCCAATTTTCCACCATCCTTTCATCGGAGTAGTTGTGAGAATAGTCAGAAGAAAACTTGTACTTACTTCTTCTCTTTTTGTAGTTTCCGTTCTTTGTGTGGTGGGTGCCTTTACCAGCGGTGCCTACGCTAGACTGTCCAAAGATCAAGTAAAACAAACTAAAATAGTTATCGTAGCCCCCGTAGGTATAGGTGTCTGCAGTCTCATATTAATAGTGTATGTCGTTGAACTCAAAGGGGGAACGCAGAAATCAGAGTACCTCATCAGACAAATAGAGAAAATCGTCCGTTGGGTCAAAAAAATCGGACACAAGATAGGATCGCTAGATTTAAAGCCTTGCAGGCATTGCGCCAACTAATTTTATGCGAATGTCAAAGGAGACGTAGGCAAATCCCTTTATGAGATTGACTTATCCCTATTCAAGATCAATCGCAAAATAGAAGTTGCTGGTGAAGTTGCATTAGACATGCGTATGCCAGTTTCCTTAGAATTGGGTTTCCTCTACTGTTGGTCTGCTATACATTTTTGAACATACCAGCTTAGATTGGTATTGGGTACTTTAGGAAAAAAATCATACCAGCCTGGTTCAGGTATTGGATGCTTTTTTAACTTTCACACCACAGTGGTAGTGATGTTTGGTCCAAGGCTGATTTTTGGCTGGCATGAGGCAAGTATATAACCTACTGATGAAATTGGTTTAAAATTGGTACAAGGCTGGTATTACTTTAGGCCCCTTTCAGGCTGGTACTAGTACAAGGCTAGGATTGCCTCAGATCATACCAGCTTGGTCTAGGTTGCTTTCATCAGTGTTGTTACTGGTGTTGTGAGGGTATCCGAGTTTGGAGGTTTAAAACCAGGGATTCAGGTCCAGGGCCTTGTGACTCAGACTCAAGTTGACACACTTCTGTTGGAATCGGCTCAAGAATCCAACAATGAAACTAATCTTTTGTTAGATCCAAAATCAAAACAGTATAGTTAAAAAAACATTCTCAAATGTGGGCTAGGGTTTTTAAGTAGGAAAATTGATGTTTTTTAAAAAGTTAATATGTAGGCTGAACTTTATGGTTAAATATTAATTTTTATTACTTATTGAACTCTATATCTATATAGACCTTTGTTTTTATTTGTTATAAAATTTTGTACTCATATTATCTTTAGAACTGGGGAGTTTGTAATGTGTACTTGAAATTGGACCCAATTTTTAAATTGAGTTTAAAAGTTCTTGAATTTGACAAAAAAAATGATAGAATTAAAAATGAAGGTTTATAAATTAGAAGAACTAGAATCAAATCTTCACTCGAAGAACCTCCAAATAAATTTTATAGAGTTAAAACTGAAACTCCAGGTTCTGTTAAAAAGAAAGAACCACACAACACTAGTGAATATAAAATGTATGTCAAAACCAAGACTAGAGGTTCTCTTAAAAAGGAAGAACTGCGCAACACAGATTGATACCAGTTGTAAACCTCTGTACCAGACCAATTGTATCTCTCACTCCTCATTTGGGTACTTACTCCATATATTTTCAGAGTTGGAATCTGTATACTCATATTGATTGGATAGTGTCCTATTTCAACTATGTTCAAAACTTTTAGAGATCCTTAGATTTCCAATTGCACATATCTTCTGATTGTATGGAGTACAATTGCTTTGTAGATCTGGATTGGAAAATAAAATGTACTACCTACTATTTTGAAGCATATTAAGTGTCCAACTTGGGTAAATTGTCTGCAATTTGATAGTTTTTATTTGATTTCTGTTAATTAGGGTAAATATATATGTATGCAAACAGACTACTGAAAGAAAACAAAGAATAAAATGCATGGAAGAAATAGTAACAGAATGTGTTATGGAAAATTGTTACATCTTTGTACATGGGCAAGCTGAACCTGCCATTAAAAATCTGACCATAGTTGATTTCAGTAAAGCAAATACAACAGCACACGATACATGCTGAAAATAAAATGGTATTCACTTTACCATTTGCCCAGCATAAATGAAAAAATATATATACTGTCAAGAAACTTATTTTATCTCATGGCTGAACAAATATCAAAAGTATGCACAAAATATGAGGAAAAAAACTCAAGAAAAATCACATCTGACATGAAGTTGAAACTGGCTGTAACCAAAAAGAAGGGATATGAACATTGTCTCTGTGAGTAAGCGACAACCTAATGAACTGACTAAAGACAGGGCATCCCGCAATTACTTCAGCTTCTTCTTACCTCTTAGCTCAATCTGATAGTATGGCCATGACAAAATCCAATGGACTGCTCTATTATCTCATCACACCAGCATGAATGGCAACAGAGGACCTCAATCAATGATCAGAACAACCAAGTCTCAGAATGTGTTACAAGTGGAAAAATGAATAAAAACTGGTGCTCTGTCATTGATCAAGATCTCATGACTAAATGCAGAATCACAGGAATCTTCCTGCTTTTCAAAATTGCTGAAAAGAAAACATCACAGATTTGCCCAATCCACCAAAGGGTTCAAGTTCAGTATCAATCACTAAAAACAGTAGTGCCCCTCCATCATGCACTCTACAGATTCTGCACACCCACTTACTAGCTAACTCCATCACCAAGGTCATATAGCACACCTTCCTTCACACCTCACCATAGCACTTGTTCTAATCAAAATCCTCTTGGTTCCACCCTCCATTACCTTTCTCTTCAGCTTGTCTGCACTCATTCATTATCACCATGCAATTACCCACAAAATGCCTTCTCAAGCATACAAAGACACCTCCAAAATTGAAAATGACCACCACAAATCTTGCCGCTTATGGTGGCAGTTCTAAATTATATTGGAGTCATCTAGATAGAGTCTAGATGACCCTCCTACAGACTCTAGCTTAAATTTTAGTCACACAACCCAAACAAGAAGAAAATGAAAATAAAGTGCACCCGTCAATTTGTCCACTTCAGTAACAAAATTGAAAACTTAAAACTTTTGAGAGTGAAAATGGCCAGAAAGTGCAGGTAGCAAACATTCAACACCCTTAACTTATATGCAATCAGACATTGATTTATCACCATGTTCATCCAATTCATATATATTATCTCCTGGACTTCTTTCTCACTTGAAACTTTGAACTTTGAACAGCAACATGCAACGAACAAAAAAATTACCCTTATTAAGATTTCAACTCCTACATGAGAAAAATAATGTAAAATTGATCAAGAACTCAATAGCCCAGTTGAAAGAATATGGAAGAGATTCACTGTGAAAACCACCCATCTTCATGACACCAATAGTCTAACAAACAAACATCCCTAAACTAACAACATCTTCAAGCAGAGTATAATGCCTGAATGCAACTAGAAGAAAACTAACCATCCACACTCCAAGCCATAATATCTAAAGTCATTTCCAAATTGAAATTATGTAAGGAAAAATTTCACACACTAGCCTTAAAACTTAAAAAGCAAAGCATAACAATTCAATGAACTCAGAACTCCAAGCTCAAAGATCTGACAGTGAAAGGGAAAATCACCATCAAATCAATCATGACAAGCCAGAAAATTGCCAAATAAAGAGTTGATCAAAACATATAAAATGTGGTTATTGGGAGTCTAATTGCCATTCTTGTAGAGAAAAACAATAGATCAACTGATGAAGAAAAACTTGGGAAAAAAGAGGAGGAGATGTTCCATACACCTATGATGTGTTCCAAAATGAGTTCTACTTCCTACCCAGCGGCTGGATTTCTGCAACGTAATACAAGGGCAACCTAAATTTGTAAATCCTGATTACTTTCTTTACCCAAATGGTTATGATACAACTCACAAAAATTCTTGCAGGTCTAAAGTACCTAAAGTCAAAGAGATAACAAGATTTTGCAATTCCATTCTTTCAACTGTCCTATGCATTCTTTAATTTCAGGTTTGGCCAGAGATCAGCACTCCCAGTGTTCACTGGGTCCTTTGACCTACTACTCTAAACCCCATCATTGATCATCTTCATCAATGTGGCTTTACCCTCCACCACCAGCTTCTCTCCCAAAAAATAGGAAACACACTTGTCTCACACCCAAATTTCACAACAGAAACAATCGTCTTTCAGCTTCTTTTTGTCATCCGCATAAATTCCTTAAGCAGCCGTAACCAAGTTTCAAACAAAAAGCTAAAATTAAATTGTAACTTTTTCCTTTTGTTTTTCATTACACCAGAATGTCAACCACAGATAGTTAAACCCTAAACCACTCCGCAACCATACACCTTTAAGAGCGCTCAAGCCTCCAACAGCAAAAATCGATGTGACCACAAACTGAACACTAATCATATTCCTGGACCATGAAAAGCTCTAATTTAAGACACCATGTGCGGTGGTAGGTGTTGTTTTACTCCATTATTGGATCGGTATTAAAAACTGCACCAAATACCCGCTGGGTATTAGGCTGGGTATCAGAAGTGATAACTGTGATTATCAAAAATTCAAATATTTTATTTTGATATCGTAATACTGGAATGGATTCAGCAACAAACTGTCGAATAATTAATTAAATCTCAAATATTAACTTCAGAAGTTGGTTTTTAATTCTGAAATTTTTGGCATAAAAAATAATAAACACAACTTTGCTGTCTTTGTCGAACAGTCTAACTGTGTTTAGATTGTCATATTATTTAATTCAAGGATTGGTAGGTCTGAAGTTCAAACCTGACAATTGAATGCTTCAGAATTTTATTTTATAATAATTATTAGAATTCCAGCACAAGTAATAAATAATCTTTCAAAAATCCAACAACATAAGAAATAATTCAATTTATGCTGAAACCATTCTTGTACTATGGTATATAACTACAAATATCATAAAGTGATAATATATAACCCTAATTCTCAAGTTTTCTTTTTTAAAATCAAATAACCACCTAGAAAACCATCAGTTCCTTGTCAATTCTTTCATGAAACTTGGTTGAATGTTTTTTAAGATTTTTGAAATTACCAGAACCAGAGGTTCTTTTGATTTTTTCAAATACTCGGAATTGATGAGTCTTTGAATTTGGCTTTTTCTAAAAACCTAGACCCAACTATTCTTTGATTTTAGATTTTTTTTAAATCCCCTAAATTGGTGGGTATGAAAAAATCAAATACCCACCCAAGGTCCTGGTTTATTCTGGACCTTATCTGGAAAGCTTCATCAAGTAGAGTAGTAGCTCACCGTCAAGGACCTCATCACAATATCGAGAATCAAATGATACAATTAACATTTGTTCAACTCATGACCCCTAAATCAATTGTGTAAATGTGCCCATGTTGTATAAACCGGTGTTGAGTGGTTACCTAATTTGGCAGACTAGAAACGTCAGTTCTAGTTTTAGTTAGTAAAAACCGAACTGGAATTGGGACTGGAATTGGTTCACCATTGGATCTGGTTCTGAAATTGGAACCGAAACAAGATAAAACCCTAACCTTGTTGTAAACATCGCAAGAGTGAATACACTTACGAATGTTTGTCAACATTTTGGGTTAGTGTTAGTGTGAAAGTTTTAGATAATAAGTCAGTGTTAGTGGTGTTAGTAGGTCAGCTGTTAGCACCCTGTCAGACTGCATAAAAGTTTTCGTAAAATAGAACACTAGCCAAAACTCTGAGAGGTCTCAACTTTCAAAAGCTTGAAGCCTTAAACCCACCATTCAAAGGATGTGGTAAAGAACACAAATTGCTTTTTCGTCCTGGCACCCCACGACAATGGCTACTCGCTACTGGGAAACTAATACCGTAGTACCTTAGCCCAAACTCTGAGAGGTCTCAACTTTCAAAAGCTTGTAGCCTGCACGCTTTCGTTGGAAATTTACTCACCCCCACTCACCATCTGATCCAACCATCATCACCAAGATTAGTGGCCTCTTTTGTACCTATACCATGCTTTTCTTCTTGTCGTTTTGTACCGAGGAATGAAAAGCATCCGTTCCATTAAAAAGCTTACCAAAATGCTCTCAGGTTTACTTACCGAATTTTGGGTTCTCTGCATTGTACAATCAATACACGTTCTGGGAAGGTTTTGAAATGACCAGTGATACAGTGCCACACCACATAAGGCTGGCCATTCAAAGGATGTGGTAAAGAACACAAATTGCTTTTTCGTCCTGGCACCCCACGACAATGGCTACTCGCTACTGGGAAACTAATACCGTAGTACCTTGGCACCTTTAATCACGTTGCATGAACGTTATGGAAAGTTATGGCATTGCTGTAAAATAATAAATGAAGATCGTACTTGCACCTTGTGACCACTTAATGACCTTGCTAGAACCAAATCGTCGGTAAAGTGGCTCGCTTGAATGGAACAAGCGCACGCGGTTGCCAATATGCATTTGAAGCGTCAGTTCTCATCTCATCAATCAGAGGTCCCGCATGTTTTTTCACAGATTTGGGTTTAACCTCTTCTCTTTTCCTCATTGTTCTTGTGTCTCTTTGCATGTCCTGCTTTAGTTTTTCCTGCTCTGAGCATTATCTAGTCTCAATTGTGCCGTTAATGTAGAGTGTCACGCAGATTTTTCTGAAAGCTCGGGATCTAACTTAATCTCAAGGGATTCTTCTCTAGAGCCAAGCAAGAATGGTATTACTTGGTTCGAGTAGGCACCTTGAATCTCTGTTCCATCCACTGTAAAAACCTTACCGTCATTTGTGTATTGTATTTCACTTTCTGTGGTGTACTGAGAGCTGCTACATATTTGTGCACGCGACGATACCTCTCTAAAGCTTCTTTCTTGTCATCTACTGCAGGGCACCACTCCTCCGTGTTCACTGCCCTGCGCCTCCCTTTCTTTTCATATTTGTCGTCCGTTTATCATTTCTCTCCCCTACCAGCTTCCTCTCGTCTGTTTGCCTTGTACAGTTCCGCATCATATTTTCCATTTCAGAGTAGGCAGTTTTTTTATCCAGGAGAGTCCTTGGATACTGCTGGAGTGCCACCTGCCGACACCAGTTGCTGCGTCACCACCGATCGACTCCCGACTCCCGCACCAGCTCGAAGGAGCTCGCCATTCTATCCAGCACTGCAATTTAAGTCTCAACGCTCTAACGTGCACTAGTATTATAATTGAGCAAGGCTTGGAAAGCATGGCAGATGGTGCAGACTCGATCTACATTGAAATCTGTCATGATACTCCCAATCCCAATCCCGAAGCTAATACGGGAGAGACAATTCTTCATATTGCTGTTGGATATGATAAGGTAGACCAGGTAAGAGAAATCTTGAAAGATCCTAAGTTCGAAGTGAATGCCGAAAATTTGCGAGGCGAAACGGCATTGGAAATTGCAGTTAAGGAGAAATACAGGGACATTGAGAGACTGCTAATGGATAATTCTCAAGTGAGCGCCTTTGTCGATAGGCTGTACAGGGACAGGCAAGCATATGTAGATGCAGCAAATGCTATTCTGGTTGGCGCAGCACTAATCGCAAGCATCACATATTCAGGCTCCTCACTACTCCCAGCTTCACCACCAGACCCTGTGAACACAACAGCAGTTAAGGCTTTTTGGGCGTTTAACAGTTTGTCTTTCTACTCTGCCGTTGCAACTGTCTTGGCTGGTGCATATGGAGCAATGCCAATTTTCCACCACGTTTTCATTGGACAAGTTGTGAAAAGAGTGAAGAAAAAACTGGTACTTGCTACTTATCTTTTAATGTTTTCTGTTCTTTGTGTGCTGGGTGCCTTTACTAGTTGTGCCTTTGCTAGACTCCCCCCTAACTTGGGAAAACAATATAAAATTCTTACTACAGCCCCCTTCGGTGTAGCTCTCTGCATCGGCATCTTATTAGTCTTTTCAGCAGAACTCATATGGGGAATGCCAACATTTTCTTACCTCTTCGTTCCCATACAGTTATTGCAGTACCTCTTTGTTCACTTTCCTCAACTGATATGGCGGTTCCTCTTCTTTAGTATTTCCAAGTTATGGGAATCCTACCTTGTCATGTTCCACTATTGCAATTCCTCTAAGGATGAACATGTACAAGAAAGATCAACATCTATGGAAGCCCTCCCTTGACATGCACAATGGTGGTGTACATCGACAGACAGTGTGAGACTGACTTATGTCTCATCAACATCCATCAAAGTAGAGAACTTGCTGACGAAGGTTTATTATCATGTGTATCACCATTAGGTTTTTTTTTTTCCTCTCTCTCTCTTTGTGTCCCTACTGTAACTCGTATGTTTTCAAATCTGAAATCTGCATACTGGTGTTCCATTGTGTACCAGGGTTCCATTGTGTACTTCTCCAAATATGTTCAAAACCTTAGAAATACCTTTCTGATGGCCACTTGACATTGACATAGTACATCCTCTGATCACACCTGGAGTACAATTGCTTTGTAAATGTGGACTGGAGAACCTATTGTACAAACTTGTTTGATCAAAATTAAATGACCTGTTTTTTACATTATTGCACCCACAAGAATTGATACTTTGATGTCTCATCGAACATTGTTACTTGTACACTTGCAAACTGAATCTGGCATTCAAACAACTGGCTGTAGTAGATTTGATCAAACTAAATAGAACAACAGATCACACATACAGAAAACTGCCATTGCCATTACTCCCATATAAAATGGAAATCAAAATTACATATCAGCCAAACAACTCCTTTTGACTCTTGCCACATGTAGAATAAAAGAATGTTCCTCTTTTTTTTAATGTTGAAAAATTATAATTAAACATACAAATGCATACAACTCACACATCAAGAAATTGGAAATTAATGCGCTGCACACATAGACCTTTTCTGCTATGAGTCACAACATCAAAAACGCAAAAACTTTCAAGAATCTAGAAATGGCCAGAAAGTGCAGGCAGCAACATTCACCACCCTTAGCTGATGAGCTTACAATTTACCCGTTTTGCAAAATATTCATCCCATTCATCCTTTCTTCTGATTAATGTCCTCAGGTAATTCCTCAACTTGAAACTTTGAACAGCCACACACAAGAACAAACAAAATGATCCTTTTAAAGATTTCAACTTGTACATGAGAAAATAAAGGGGATTGTTCTGATGAAACTCACAGAAAATTTATAAACAAACTTGTAGCCCAGTTGGAAGAGCATAGAAGTGATCCCTAGTTAAATCAACTTGAAACCACCCATCTTCATTGGAGTAGTAATCTAATGATCAACATTCGCAAAAACCTGCCCTAATTTTTGTATAGTTTTTAGACAGCCATTGTCAGGTGCAAGAACTCAGCAAGGATCTTCTGAAATGGAAGAAATCTTTGGCAGTGGAAGCTCGCACCCTCTGAAAATTAGTCCAGGTTTTTATGGTGGAGAAGGGCATGGCCCTCAGCCCTTCCTTGTTTTTCAATGAAAGTCACTTGGGCTACCACCCTCATGCCCTCTGAAAATTAGGTCAGATTTTTACGATGGAGAAGCGTAGGCCCTTAACCCTTCCTCTTTTGGTGCAAGCCACTTGGGCTACCACCCTCATGCCCTCTGAAAATTAGGTCAGGTTTTTATGATGGAGAAGCGTAGGGCCCTTAGCCCTTCCTCTTTTTGGTGAAAGTCACTCTGGTTACCACCCTTGCCTCAGCACCTCAAAACAAGGAAGGGCTGAGGGCCCTACCCTTCTCCTATACATAATCTCACAATGTTTTCCAGCAGAGTATAATGACCAAATCCAACTAGAAGACACCAACCATCCACACACTCACAACATATATGAAGTCTTTTAGAAACTGCAATTATATGAGGAAAAATTCACCAGAGATGTTAAACTCAAAAAGGAAAACATACCAATGTCATGAACTCAAAACTCCAAGCTCAAAGATCTGATCAGGAACAAGGAAATCACTACCCTTTTTATATTAGAAAGCTGGAAAATTTCCCAGTATAGAGTACAACGTCACTCATGGGATTCCAATTGCTATTCTCACTATTGCAGAGAAATACAGCAGATCATCAACAAATAAAGAAGAAGAAGAAGAAAATCACCTTGTTCATTAGCTGTTGGAATAAGCATTGGAATTACTTGATTCCTCTTCAGCTGGTACAACATGCAAGACAATCAAATGTACATAAGATTATCACTCAAGGATGAAAGGTCTTGGAAAAAGTAGAATGGTGATGCAAATCTGCAAAATACATGTGGAAAGCATGTTTATGTGGTGGATCTGAAGCTCGAGATAACAAACACTTCCTTCTTAGGGCAACCTATCAACGAGGGGAAGAAAGTGTAATGTCCATCTGCTTCTAGATTCACGCCAATGTTATTGAGCTTCATAGACTCACATACAAAGGAGGAGGAGGAGGAGAATCTAGGGTTTCTAGGGGGCCGTATTCCTCTCTCTCTCTCTCTCTCTCTCTCTCTCTCCTGCCATCAAAACTGAGAGGTATTGCCAAGAATATGAATGCAGTTTTTGTTGATTAAAATGGACAAACTATGAGCTCTTTTCCTTGCAAAATGAAGCTCAACTAACTGTGTATCTTAAACGATCATTGAGGGCCAACACCCAAAGATTCTGTTGCATTAAGACAGTCCACGACCTAACCTGGAGCTAACAGAACTCATTCATATTTGGCGAAGGACAAGCAGCAGCTGCACCTGACGACAGGGATGATGACAAGATGCAGTTATGAAATCGCACATGGGTCACTACTGTTTTGATAACTTTGAAAGCAGTGCAGGAGCACCTTCTCAAGTCAAGTTCCTTCCAACTTGTTAGAAGAAGAACACAGAATATCCAACTTGAGTCTATATTGATCTTTGGCTTTTCACCTTGACAATTATGTATACTGATCATCATGATGTCCTCTTTTGAATCATGATAAGTGCTACATCATGTTTCCATCTACATCTTTGGATATCAAATGTGACAGCCTTAAGGTTGATCTAACACAGATCTCTCTATCTATGCATCATGAGAAAGAGTAAAGAACAAGTTGGAAAATTTGGATGACAAAGTAGTTGCCTAAATATTCCGATCTCATTATTCTAGATTGTTCAATGGGTTTCGGTGTTTTGATCTGTTCATGTAAGAGAGCCAAGCTTGTTGTCTTTTGATCTGTTCCATGTAAGAAAAGAACCAAGGTTTGGCCTGCTGGTTTCCTTTTTTGTCTGTTTTTGACTTGTATTCATGAAGAGTCATCACATAAGAAAGTTTAATTCAAGTACTTTCTTCGAGAAAAACAACCACCCTCCAGCTTCGGTACAAGCAATATTTCTGATCATGATGATTGATACTCCTTTGCGCCCACCCTCCCAGATGATGAAATGGGCATCATCTTCTTTAATTTTTAAACATAGTTTTCACTTGGAATTAAATGGCCCACTATCTGCATTGCTTCTTCACACATAAACGTGCTACTTAATTTCTTAGAGTACTTCTGGGCATTATGAAATGGGCATCATCATCTTCTTTACTTGCTAAGTATGGTTTTCACAATTGCCCACTATCTGCATTGCTTTCCACACATAAACATGCTGATTTAATTTCTTAGAGTACTTCTGTGCATGATGAAACAGGCACCATCATCTTCTTTATTTGAAGTATGGTTTTCACAATTGCCCATTATATCTGGATTGCTGGATTGCTTTCTTTAGAGTTACTTGTGTGCAAAATACCAACAAGAGGATTCAAGAGATTACACAATAACTACAAAACCCAATTGTAAGTAGCTCCTCACAACAAGAATGAACTAGGTAACCACCTAGAGGATGCTGGTTATTGGAAATGACTTTGGCCCTCCCAATAACTGAGGCACAGGAGCACCGAAGTTATTTCCAGTAACCAATGTCCTCTCACTGGTTACCGTCAGACATAATCTTCTGTTCAGAGATTTGAAGCAATCCCATAACTCTTATGTGGGTGGATGAAAAGTTTCAGAACCTTTTTGTCAATGGACCAAAAAACATATAACCCTCCTCTCAATGGACAAAAATCCATAACCATTCTCTGTCTGGATGATGTATGCAAGAAAAAAAAGACGAGGAAGAGGTTATGTGTAGGGTAAAGCCCAAGGGTGAGGGCATTACTGAAATTAGGGGCTGCGCCCTGAATTTTGGTGATGCCCTCATCCCAGGGCTCTACCCAAACTAAAGCACGCACCAGTCCACCTTGGATGAAAAAATGTCACATTGCAATGAAGGGATGGGAGAGCCCACTCAATAGGATGAAGACCCAAAAAGTCCTTGTGAAAGTCAAAAATTCCGTCCCAGACATTTGGAGGGAAATTACTGACTACAGGGCCTGCCTTCATGAGCATTTCATTTTTGGGCTAGTGATTTACACATTGTGAGAGATGAGAGAAGGGCCAATCAGAAGCTTATCAACCTCTGAACAAAAGGTTAAGATTACTTCACAAGGGGGGCAAATGTTGCTATGATGATTTTGGAGGCAAAATGAGTAACCCTAAAATGAGTGCTGTGTTGCTGTTCACATATGAGAATAAGTAGAGTATTCTGAAGAATCATTGTGAAATTAATAGGGTAACCAAGCTTAACTCTCAATGCATATGATTAGACCATGTTTCAAACCCATGTAAGGAATTGAGGTTTTCTTTGGTGGTTATTTACAACCCTACACATGTGGTGGTTGGCTGAATGAGTGTACCCCCAATGCAATGACAAAAACTTTGCTCTCATTTGAGTTTTAGTTGAGTACACTTCTCAACAAAAACACCCTGGACTCATCTATATGTGCAAAATGGAGTGACAGGTACAAGGCCACATCTGGCAAAAAAATCATATCATATGACCAGTTGCTTTGGGCACAAAACCAAAAAGTGTGGCTCTAGAGAAAGGCATACATATTGAGATTGCTCACAAAGTTCCTCTATCTAGATGAGTTTTCAGACTAATGTTTTGGGTCTCCTGTTGTGAAAAGAAGGGTACATTTTGGGGGACTTAGAATCATAGAGTTACTATTCCCAGCTTGGAGTCTTCTGGATCAGGTTGCATTTGACAAGGAGGATGTATTTAGATCTCCAGGTGGGTCTCCATCAATTCAGTTGCTAACTCTTGCATTTGCATTTTGGTCTGTTGATGTTCTTCATTCATTGTCAAGGTCTTCTTGCCCCGCCCTCCCTGTTGGATTTTGTGGGGGAGATTTATCATAGTTCTGTGATTTGAGTGGGTTTTTCTCCAAGACTTGCTTCATTACTTCAACACCTTGATTGTTGGTTTACAAGATGTACCTGGAACTTGAAGGTTTCAATGCTTTTCTTTTAAAGGACGGTCCATCTGTTGCTGTTGTCTTGTTGCTCATAAATTGGTAGTGTAATGGTCCAAACCAGATGAGAAAATTGCATCATCAAGAACAAGTTCATGATGTTGTGACATATGTTTTCTACAAGAAAAGAATTCATGCATTTTTTTTTCTGACAGATGAGGTTCTCCATTTACTGGATGTGCTTTGCCTGCAAGTTAAGGTATGAAACATCTGCTTGAGAGTTAGAAGCACCCTCCAGGTGTTTGCATTTGTTCAACTCTACGTGTTCCAGGGGTGTTCTTCTCAATTCTTGCTTGCATTAGGCTTTACATTTGACAACATTGGGTGTTGTCTTGGATTATGTCACTGAAGCACTAATTAGCACCCATAAGGTAGCCATGTTAGGATCACTGTTTTTCTGCAGATGTCCACCTCCAGCATGAAGGTGAACAGCCAGCCAGTCAAGCCAGCACATACGTGCAATGTGCTTTTGTGTTCTGGACCATCTGATCGACAGGTGACTGCTCAATTTTTGCCACATCTTGTAGAAGAAATATTCACAGATTCATAGCAGCTTGTAAGCTTGACCCAGGTGAGTTGTGGCTCCCAGCAGTTTATGGTTAAGAGACTTTGCATCATTTCCTCTTTATTATGTGGAAGTTGTATTGTCAATTCTGTCATTTTCTCAGCCACAACATCTTTCTAGAAAGTCAGGTGATTTACTTTGAACTGGATTTTCAGTCGGTAACTTGTTGAAATGCTTTGCAAGCCATGGCCACCATACTTGATACTAATCTGGAAACAGAATGGCAGTGTCAATCACTGGCAGATTGTTGTTGCAGCTACTGTTGTTCTTCTTAGCAAGTCATGTGGGAGATCTCACAGAAGCTGCTCAGATCATTCAGTTGATTGATAACGACAACCAAAGCCATCATGTTGTTGGTACTGGGCATAATTTCAGCACTACTGCTGGCTCCCAGCCACATGTTGAATCTGATGCACACAACAACTTGTCTATCAACAGCTCGAGTACCACAGCACCCAATTCTCGATCACTGCTCACCACCAATTCCTTCACATGTCCACAAGCATTTTTCATATTCGGAGACTCACTATCAGACACAGGGAATGTACAATTTCTATTTTCTGGGTACAATCAATCCATTCTCAATTACCCATATGGTGAATCCTACAATTTCACTGTGCCAGGTCGTGACCGCTTCTGTGATGGCCGCCTCCTTATTGACTTCATAGGTAAAATATCATATTGAATGTACATCAAGATTTTCAATTCATCCCCTTCTACCCAATCCAATCCAATCCCATCCCACTGACCAAATGGTATAATTTGTGTCTTGTGATATTTGATCATGTGCAAAGGTTCTGACCATGCGCATGAATTTTTGGTGGTTGTTGGGTTGCAGCACAAGCCTTTGGTTTCCCATTTTTTGAACCCATTGCATTACAGTTGCACCCTACACTGACTCCTGATTACACTCATGGTGTCAACTTTGCTTATGCGGGAGCAACATCTCGACCTGACATTACCTTGGTCCCTTTCTTCCTGCAGCTTCAGCTTGACCAGTTCTTTGTCTATAAGACAGCAATTCTTAACTCTGCACGTAAGTAGTGCATATACAAATTGCCCAAAATTTACAGCTCTTCCCATATATGGAAATATGTCAATTGATCATTATTACATTGATCCTTGATGTTGTGTATCATGTTTAGCCCTGAGAATGCAGGAAAACTTGTTACTTAGTTTTTGTGGGTTAATGACACCTGGTATAATAATACTTTACTGCACCACCATATTTTCAGAACCATATATGCCGGTGAGTTTCTTGCCAACGGCAGCATACATCATACCTGAGATTGGAGCAAATGACTTCTACAACTCTTATAATCGTGGATTATCACCTCAAGACGTCATTGACATGATACTGCCCCAGTCACTCAGCTCTTTAATCTCTGCTGTGGAGGTAACAAAAATTGCCACTACAGCCCAAATGAAGTAGAACTAAATTGTAAATCTTGCAACCCAATTTGACAATTTGGGTAATCATGTTATGGTTTTTTTCTTTTCAGTAAAATGATTATAGTTAACCAAAAAAAAATCACAACATTAAATTTCTGCAAAGGTTAACTGATTGAATCTCAAATTTGTGTGTTTCTTTGGGCTTGTTTTTGCACATCATGGGACATGTATGCACAAAATTGCAGCAACTTCATGACAGTGGAGCAAGAACTATCATTGTTGGAAACCACTCACCTCAAGGTTGCAGTCCAATAATGTTGACCAAATTTGGAGGGAGTGGGCCATTTGACAGCAATGGCTGCTTGGATGAGTACAATAATGTGACCCGAGTTTTCAATGCACGCCTCCGGCAGGCACTCACTAACCTCCAACAATGCTATGCAGCTGATGGCACATTGATCATCCAGTATGATGGTTTTAGTGCTATCACAGAGTTGTTTACAGATCCTGCCCAATATGGTACACATAAATTTCTGCTCACCCCTGATCTCATCACCTTGAAACATGGAGTTGGGTTAACAAAAATATTATGGTCACACTGGGCATTACATACACTACTGCACTGGTGTTGTAGCACAATGCAAATGTGCATAGCTGAAACTTTTTGCAATCTTTTGTCATTGATGAATGAGTAAGGTTTTGTGAAATCTGCAGATCCTCTAAAAGTAAGTATGGTTGATGAAAAATGGGTTCTGTTTGGGATTCATTGTTGTAACAGGATTCGATCCCAATAAGAAATTGAAGGCTTGTTGTGGTTTCGGAGGAGTTTACAACTGCAACCCAGATGTGTTCTGTGGAGATAGTGGTGAATTATCACTGCCTGGGGTTGGCCCACAATTTGTGAAGGTTGATTCAGCTCCTGACCCACAGGATTACATAGTGTGGGATGGAATCCACTTAACCCAGGCTACCCACAGACTGATTACATCCTCCTTCCTTACAGGCCAGTATGTCATTTCACCACCTGGATTCAATTTGAAAGAACTTTGCAACCTCGACTTTTCTCAATTTTAGATGCTGGTGCTGCTGTTGTGGCTTCCTATGAAGTCAGTCCCACACAAATGACTTCCCAATTTTTTCTGGAATTTAGTCCAGTTCAATAATAAAGATTGTGCACAAATCTGAATCTTGTAGGGTTTGCAATCTGTCAGATACCACCCATCAGAGTGGTTTGGCAGAATCATTCTGGTTGATTCTAAGTTCATTAAAAAGGGTTCTGAAATTTAGTTGAAATTTAGCTTCTGATTTGGTCAATGCAACTCCTGGATTGATAATGACTCAAACACAGCATTTTAGTTTAAAGAATTGATGGCAATATACTAGAAGTGGTTGGAACATTGCAATTCTTGATGAGAGAATCATGGGCCCATTAGTTCCTCATAGAAAACATTGTGTAACATTGTTTTTGATGGAGAAGAATGTGGCCTCCCATGGCATACCTGATATTCATAGCTGAATGTGATCCAAAGAATAAATTTTGTATTGATGCAAATGCTGCTTAAAGATTGCTTGGTGAATGAGGTCATGGCAATGGATTATAGGATGGTGAAGTAGACCCCAACCATATGTAATGAATTGTAATGGATGGATTTGTCTACATGATGAACTTTCATGCAATGAAAACCCTTACCAACATTCATCCCATCCACCATGTCATTTGTACCTTTGGATGATAAATTAACTTTTCTTTTTGGGATGATGGGGTTGCATTCATCCAACGTGAATGTGAACCCATTGAATAAAACAGGTTTGTGTAATATGTGCCATAATCTAATGTCAAATTGTAATTTTAATATAATACATCACATATTGTACATTGTAATGGATGAAACCATAAAGTTTATCTGATTCATGTGTTATGCATTATAGCCTTTTGTGTGAGAAAAATGAAAAACTACATTCTCTTGTAGTGAGGATATGAAAGTAAACAATTGAACATTACAAAATAGATTAAATGAATTGTTATCAGGGAAACCGCACAACTAAAAAAAACATTTCAATGCATGCATGTGATCCCAGGGCATGAAAATATTTAGAAGAATGATGTTTGATGGATGAATTGATCCTTTCAAATGAAACAAGGGTCAATGGATGAATGTAAAGGAAATGATTAGATGATCTTTGAAGAATGAAACAAATTGAATTGTATTAGATGAATTTGACAAAAAATGTGTGCTCAATGGTTGAAGTTTCATGGATTAAACAATATTTCATAGATAAATCTAAAGTCCATACAATAAAAGAAAATGAGATTTTGCAACTAGTTTATATGATTAATTTTAAATTACAAGCAACGTATACAAATAAAATCTCACTAGTCACAAATGACATGATTTCTGCATGGAAAATAAAATTCAACAAATTATATTTTTATCCTTTGACTAAACGCATACATATTGTCATTTGCAACTAAAATCTAATTGATTTGATCAACAATAACAACAAATGATGCGTGATAGCATTTTTGAATTTTCTTTAAATTACTTTTTATTTAATTTTTGAAAAAAATCACATATCCATTCTAGATTTGACTTAGATTGTGACACTTGAAAAAATAAGAATTTGTTATGTGATATAATAATTCCATTCATTTTTTAAGGTCAAATTTTTAATGACACGTGGCACATTTAAGTTCAATTTAATATTTCTAGTTAATTAATTAAATTTTAATTGTTCAATTTCAAATCAATAAAATGTCAATATGGACATCTATGTAAATAAATAAAGAGGATAAGCTTAACAAAATAGATAGGTAGACCTAAGTTACTTACGTAGATTTAAAATTATTTTATTTTATTTTTGGGTTTAATTTTGAAAACCAAGACCTTAAATATGCATTTTTATATCATGTAGGTCAAAATGGGAAGAGAATGAAGATTCATTTCTAGGGTGAACAAGATAATGTCACAATGTCATGAATTGCATGAAGCCACACATTCTTGATAAATCAATAAAGACTAATAAAACAAATGTAAACATGCTAAAATGCAATGTAGAGTTGGGAAAATTGAATGGCTCAATAGATAGTCTAATAGAATCCAATTTGGATCTAACAAAGGGGTAAAAAAAGTCGCTTCCAAATTTCTTAATTCATTTGTAACATCATCTACTTGAGGACCATGCTTCAAATGGATGAAAAATTGGTGAAATCTGATGTGGGCATGATAAATTTCAATATACACATGGTAGAGTCCAACACCATGTTGGTAATAGCCCATGAAAACATAATGAAATCAAGTGTGAACACATCAATAAAGTCTACAGTGTAAAAACATTCCATAGATGTTCTGGCCATTTTGTTGTTGGGTGGTCTTTTTTGTATTTAAAAAAAGCCATAGTGAGCCAACACCCACGAGCACACCATGAAGGATGGATGGTAAGTGAAAATGATTTTTTGTTGGGTTTTAGTTCCCTAGCTAACCATGGTGATTAGCTTAGTTGCTTTGTTTTATTACGTATATGAAACCTATTTCTTTTGATTATCAAGGTGAAACCAAATATTAATTTAAATGAGGTTCATCCACAATTGAGTAATAATGGGCATGCAATGGATGGTGCATTGGTGGGCTCTGTGGCCCTTGAGAAGGTATTTTTCCATAAATGTAGCTTTATCATAACACTTTTATACTTTGTTCCAAGGTGGGATTGATGGTGGTCAAAATGTATAGGACAACCGACTACTAAAAATATGTATTTTATTTATATTGATTAGTGTAATTTGTGTTTTGGAAGATGCTTTAATAGGACCTCTTGTGGTAGTGAATATGTGCATATTTGGGTTTTGATGTTTCCACTGGGCTTAAACCCAAGACCTTTTTAGAAGTCCTAAAGTTCCAAATGGGTTATACCAATGAACCATCACTCCTAGGGTCTTCTATAGCAAAATTTGCATTAGAAAAATCTAAAGGCTTTCCATTTTCAAGAAGGTATTTTCTACTCTAAAAAAATATTTTTTAAATCAATGATTCAACAAGCGGTTTCGCACAACTTTGTCAAGTGAGTTTGTCAAGTGAGTTCCCATGTTGTTGCTCATCATATCTTGGGGTCCATTGCATGAGTTTTTGGCATTGCCAAGCTTTTGACTTTGGCCAAACTTTCTAGAGGCATTTGACCGATTATGATGGGTGAAGTTTTATATCGGTTAATGAGTAGAACTTTATGTTTATAGTTTCGTAACGTTTTTTCCACTCACATGTCATTTCATTGATTTGGTGTGGTAGTAGGGGGGGTGTGAGGTAGTGGTTCATGGTGTTTGAGTTGTTCAAAATGTCCATTCTAATTGGGTGGTGTTACAAATGGATGTCACAAATGTTTTCAACACCATTTCAAAGGGAGCCATCTTTCAAGAGCTTCAAATGGCAAGAGGTTAATTGTTTCAATTTCCCCCCTTTGTTTGGTTTGTTTATGCCCAATAGGTTTCCCTTTTCTTTAGCCACCATTCCCCCTTGGGAGATTTGTTAATCATCCATTTTTTGAAGGGCATGCATTAGGGTGATCCACACGTTAAACCTTTTTTTATTTTAACCCGTTTTTGTGCATTGTGATGTTTTGTGAGAATTTTTCTTCTTGTATTTTCCTTTCCCTTGTGGATGACATTCACATCATTGGCCTAACTTCCATTATTCATCTTGTTTTTGACCATTTTGTTTCTCAATTAATTTCCATTGGGTTCATGGTCCAACCCCACAAAACATTCGATTTCATTGCCTATCTAGTCTACCTTGTAATTTTTCTCCTTTCGTTGATTTTTGTTGCCTGTTAGACAACATTAGGGTTTTGGGTGTCATGTTTGGGTATGTTTCTTCTTCTTCTTCTTTCTTGCAAAATGCGTTAAACAAAGATGTTCACCATGTAAAAGCACTTCCAATTTTAAAGGATGTCCAAATTGTTTTTGGGATTCTTTCTTTATGTTTTGCCAAAAAACCTTCCTATCCACTGTATTGTTTACTTCATTTATCAATCTTTCGACTGTAATTCATTTATTTCAATTTTACCTTCATGTAGGTTTTTGGAAGACTCTTGAACCCATGCTTTTTAGATTACCCACATGCACCTTTAGTGTGTCAATAGGTTTTTTTTTCCATTTCTCATGGGGGAATTAACCTCATTTCCACAAAGCTCATTATGCCAACAACCTATTTGGGGGTTGGGTACTTATTGTACCTATCATCACTACCAAAGTTTTGTCAAATTATGGCCCATTCTTGTTGAAGGCAATAGGCGTTGGTAGTTTTGGTCCATTCCCCTTTTAAACCCATTAGGGGTTAATGGTTGAATTCTTTTCCCTAAACATAGTGACATGTGTTCTTCCTTCCATGCAATTTGTTGAAAGGGGATTATATTGGTTTCATGAGAGCATTTCAAACAAATTACACAACCTTTTTTTTTTAACATCATCTCTAATATGGCTTATTATTCACATTATGCACTTTGAGATCTTATGCAAGCTTGGGGCAATTTTTAACCTTTTTGCTCACCCAATCATTCTACCTTTTCATTTAGTGTCTAATGATTTCTCCTTTGCGTTGCACACTAGGTTGAGATTTTCCCATCCTTTAACTCTCAAAATGACTCATTGCAGTTGTGGCTAACCCTTAAATCTTATAGGGACCCACTATCTTTGTTGCTTCGATGGTGAGGAATGAATTTCATCCCATGATGCGATTCAAAATGCTTTCACCTCCATTACGAGAGACATAAGGTTTCATGTATTACATGAACAAACCCATGTCCTTCCACCACCTTCCTTTTAATGTTCTTGTTGATGGGTTGACATCAAATTATTAGTTAATCGCATTCACACCTTGGCTGGTGTGGTCGTTGCTAATCCCACTTGACTAAATTTGGTTTTTTGAGTTGCTTCATTTCACAATGTGGTTATGATGGTGCTAGTTTAGGCAAAAAAAAAAACTTTGCTATGATTAACATTTGACATATGCATTTCTTCCCCTTGCGATAATGGTTTTTGGATGCTTCCACCAATGAATGAAAAAAATTCTTCATGAATATGCTAGCATGACATGGTCAACAAAGGGCACCAATGGCCTTCCTTTGATAGTTTTATGTGTTGTTTATAAGCAAAGAATGTCAATAGCCTTGCAAAGAACGCATGTTGTTCTATTTTGAAACACACCATTGTTGTAAGTAAACATTTTTTTAAAATTACTACACTTTCAAGTTTCCTTTTAGTTTCCTTCTTTTATATGCTTCTTACAATTAGTGGGGGTTTTGAAACATAATTTGTTCCTTTGCCCATTTGTGACCCACTTTGGGTTTTTGTGCTTTTGGCTTTGACTGGGGTCCTTTTTATTTGTTTTTCATTTCTCTCCTTGTTGGGTGGTTTGTTTAATAAAGCCTATTAGGGTTTCATCAAATATCTTTCATTTTTTGGAAGAATCTTAATTTCCTTCTACCTTGGGTGGGAGGGATTCAACTTAAATGCAAACTTCCCAAATGGTTCAAGGTTTCATCATCAAGAGCCCCTTGATTTTGTTTGGCACCTTAATTGCAAGTCTAACATTTGGATTTATTTCATGGGACCCCAAGCCTTTGCTCAATCCTTCACCTATTTTTGCATACTTTTATGCTAGGTGACAATTTTTCACACCAAGAATCAAATTTGGATTGATAGTCAAATCGCAACACCCATGTTGACATGAGGACCACCCCATGGTGATTGCAACATGGGCCCCAACTAGACAAACCCACCTTTGGCCCATAAAGGCATGTCACTTACTTACACACTTTGTGGACATTGTTTTAAATGATATGTTCTACAAGTCTAGCTTCATGTTAAAACTAAAACATTGATTTCAATTGTTATTAGTTGTTTGTTGAAACTAGATCGTGCAACAAACCCTTTACTAGAATGATATACTTAAATTGGATCGGTGTTTTGGCCCTTCTTCATAAAGTTCTCATTCTTTAGGGAATTAGCCAACACCTTTGTGAAAATGTGGTAGAAAATATGCACATTATAATCATGTGACCAATTTTTATTTTTTTGTACAACATTGGTTGTCCATAATTTTTGGTGGTTAAGGTGAAACTATATTCATTTAAAAATCAAATCATATTTGGAATTCTTTTGAGAAACACTAAAAACAAAAAGGTTTATGAATTTGAAGAACCTTGTTTAGATCCACACTCATTGTTTGCTTGAATTGAAAAAATTAGCCACGTTTGATGAAAATTGGAATCCAAGGTTTTCATCAAAACCACAAATTTGATAACTAGGAAAAAAAATCAACCACTAGTGCACCATTAATTGGAAGCCATTAACCATATTCATTGTGGATGAACCCCAAATGATTTGATATCAAGTTTCATAATGATAACCTATCTTGTAAAATATAGGTCTTGCAAGTAGGTCAATAAGTAGGCAAGTGAGAAAATAAATGGCCATTAAGCAAATAGATGTATGGCGAAAGTGACTTAATGTTGGGTGATTTTCATTTTTTTTAGAACCATTTTTTTGGTTTTTAAGATTATTTTAAAAAGTTTGTTAAGTTCTAAAATAAATAAAATTTCAAGTTTAGAAAACCATTCAGGATTTTAGAACTTTGAAAAAGAAATCTAGTTGGTTCTTAGTTGAATTGGTTTTCATGAATTTTTGAACTAGTGGATCTCAAAGATGGTTCTCACAACCCATTTATCCAAAAACATTTGTTGTTAGTTCTTAAAATAAAAAAATAAAAATCCACCTAAAGCCTAAACCTAACACTTAGCTAAGATAAAATTGCCCAATATTGAACACATACCTATCACCGAACATCTTCTAATATTTTCATCATTCATTAACCAAATTGAAAGATTTTTGTGTTGTTGGACATGCAAAGTAGAGGGTTACAACTGTTTTTTGAGTGTTAGAAATAAAGGATCAACATAAAGAACAGAGGAAGATGAGTGATAGTTTGCTTCAAAAACTTTGAAAAAATAGCTCTAAAGCTCTAAACCCCTTTCTAGTTCTAGTTCCAACCTCATATCTTCCTCATTTTTAATATGTTTTGAGTGATTAAAAATGTAATGGGTGCCCCAAATAGGACTTTACAAAACTTATTGGTATTCTAGCAACAAAGATGCAATTGTCAAAGCTCAAAATCCTAATCTGATTTAGTTTGCTCATCATTGAACATTGAACCCCCTTGCACCAGACACCCAATATCCTCCCCATTTTTGCATGGAATTGAACAATTTTTGTGATATGGGAAGCACTAAGTGAAGGGCTACAAATGTTATTTGTGCTTCAAGAGTAGAAGAACAATGTGTGAGGATTTGATCAATGTTATTTGTACTTCAAGAGCCTAGAAACAATGTGTGAGAATTCAACCTCCTTTGAGTTCTTAACCATTTGCTCACGGACACATCTACCCTAAAGCCTAAACCTCTAAAACCTAAACCTAAAAGCCTAACTGAAAATCAACATTGGCTTTTTTGCATACCCTTTAAAGTTCTCATAGAGCCAATTCTCATCCCAATAAGAACCATCAATCATGTATTCATACCAGGTATGTTTATTGGTGAAGCTCGATAAGGTTCTAAAAAAGAAAAGAGAGAGCCACCCAGCACTAGAGTGAATCAGCACCCACAAACACACCACCGTGGATGGATGACACATGGACTGTACACTTTTTACATTGGGTTCTCATTCCCCAGATAACCTCGCTATATACTTGAGGGTTCTAAAATTGTGCCAGGGGCTTTGTAGTTGGGGTTCATCCAACTGGATCGCCTCAAAACAGTAAATTGAGGATGGTTGCATTCATGTGTGTGAAGTCACAACAGCCCATGGGACCAGAGCCCACAGTTCATATGTAGATAAGAGGACACCTAGTGAGTTGTTTTTAAGTAGGTAGTAAAAACCAACAACCAAGCAGATTGTTGAGGTTGGCTATAGAAGTAGAAGCCAATGGAAAAGTTCCATGTCCACCAACCATCTATAGCTTGTGGTTCACCAAGGGTGGTTGTTGTTGGTTCACTCTGTACCTCAGGACCAGAGCTATAATTTAGAGGATAGATTACCAATGTCAAATCTGAACCTGGCCTTGAATATATAAGGTTGGTTACCAAGGTGAAACCTGACATCAACTCAGTGGGTGTTCATCCACAACTGGACCATAATGGGTTTTTAACAGTTGATGGTGCACTGTGGTGGCCAGAAGAAACCAGGCACCATGAATGATGGATTGTGTGTGGACGGGAGAGACTTATTTGATGGATTCCTGTCCCACCACATCTAACCATTGTGGTAACCATATACATGCATCTACTTACATAGAAGCCACCAAGTGCATTACCTACTACATGATAACCACTCACATTCCCCAACTACTTATCATATGATACTTATCCACTCACGTAGTAATTACCTTGGAAGTGTGAGGGGGAAGTATAAGGTTGTAGAAGATAGGCTATGTGATTATAGGTATGTGATGATTTGGGGATGTTCTAGCTGCTCTCCAATGACAAAACACAAACATGACAAGCAACCCGACTACATGATGATGAGTGCCGTTCAAATGCTCTATGGGAGGACATAGAGGATGTAATGGTCCCAATCTATTTTGTAGAAATAAAGGTTGTCCATGTTCTCACCCAAACATCTGCTTTTGCAAAGAGCGTTGATGCTGATGTGTTGGGGAATATTGTACAGTGCTAATGATCAGACAAATACAATGCTTGCTGCCAATGCTAGAAACATTAGTGGAAGGAAGCATCTGTTTGAATGCTGAATGAGCAAGTGCAAATGCAATGGCACTCACAAAGATGAAGCCTCACACTCATAGATAGCACATAAGAGAATGGAAGAAGTCTAAATAAAACCTTAGAAGATGAGCTCTTCTAAGTTCTCAGATTGGCGTACACACCAAAACCACCAATGCCAGCCTAAAGGAATGCTGCAATTGGGTCTCTTGAAATGATTGATTGCTCCACCTGATTTGTGCCAAATAGGTAGTGCTGAGAAGGGTTGATGATCAATGTTGACCTGTGAAATATAATTCACTGAGGGAAACATGAGGCAGCCTAAGCAAGCTTCTACATACCATTTTACCATGTTATGTGACAGAGAACCATTCACCAGGAAGTGGGTGGAAGCAGGAGGGAGAGGTGACAGTGCAAGACTGCCATCCCTAGAGTCTCCCTTTGCAATAGCAGTGCAAGAGCCTGACCCTGGTCTACGACCCTGTGTTTGCTGCTTCTTGTGCCCCTAGGAGGATCATCTGTGAGTGCACTACCCAAAATGCAGTGGAACACAACCTGCCCCATTCAAAGCAATCATCATTTCCATATCAGTAGTGGCTAGTCAGAGATGCACTTACAACAACAGGATGGAAGAAGACCTTGCACATACTAAGTGCCCATTTGTAGGAGCATTCAGGACACACAACAGACCAAAATTCTTGAGAAGAACTTTTCAAGGAAGGTTAAACCTGAGGATCTCTGATGATTTTAGACCTCACTAGATCCCACTGCACATCACATGAAATTCCTGGATTTTGGGCGCTTCTTCTGGAAACAAGTGAAACTGATGAACATTTGTTCTTCCCTTTGAGCATCTACTACATATGGTCTTCTTGTTTACAGATGAAGATATTCTGATTGCTGCAACCCAAGAGCAATGTGCATTTGTCTCCTCCCCAGGATTTGGACACCAGACCCAAATTCCAACTGCTTGGAAATTGGGTTCGAGAGTGGAACACAAACATAAGAATGATAGCTGTTATGCAGAAACATGATGAGTTCCTGGAACAAAGAAAGACAAACTCGGAGAAATCAAAAACAAAATCAGAGAGGAGTTCAAAAGAGAAATACAAAGATGCTTGACAAAGGATTCTGAGGAAGAACCAAAATGCTTGCAAAATGGTCGAGAGAAAGTGCCAGAAGCTTGGACTACCTACATTGCTTTCCAGAGTCTTTGCACCCATACTGAAATTGAAGGTGAAGGAGAAGGAGACACTGAATCTCTGCATTTTTCTTCATTGCTGCCTGCTTGTGGTTTCTTCTCCCAAACTTTGCAAACCAGTTCTTCTTTCTCCCCAGTGGCATGGTAACCTCTCTTTCCCATGTCCTTCTTGAGAAGCTTCTGAGATCACTCCTTGATCCTAAATTCCCTCTGCAGTCTGTTGCGAGGAATTCTCCTCTTGCACAGTTCTTCGGACATCCTGTGCTTCCTAAGTTTCAATCTCTGCTTTCACTAACCTCTACAAACAAAGCAAAGCTGGGTCAGAGTTTGCGAAGAAACCCTTGAACATCCATCCGCCTGTGGTCGTACCCTACGTGCAACATTTGCTGCTGCTGCTGTTGGAGGTTTTCAGGTGGCATCCGTTTCTCAGTGGCTTGTTGTTGCTCTCGTCATGATCCATGCACAACAATCCTTGAGACCTGAGAAGAACTTTTCTGACTCCCTCACAGAGAGACTCTTGGAGCCTTGTGCAATGAGTTGTATGATTCCAGCTTCTGCATCGCCTAAGTTCTCAGCGAGAGAAAGTCTACAAAGTTCTCACCGATCGCATAAGTTCTCGATTTTGACTTTGTTTGAGAGTCCCGGAAGTTGGTGAAGACTGCAGATCTTGTGGCAGAAGCAAAACCCCGACAAAACCCTAACCTGCAAAACCTGCGCAACCGACACAGGAAAATTGTCACTCACGCTTTCGTTAAAAGACAGTTGTGGGTTGAAATTCCGCGAGGCTCTTGAGAAATTTTGCCAAAGTGCGAACCAAAAAAAAGAAAAAAAGGAAATATTCAGTCGAAATATTCCTTTTTCTTGAAAAAAATCGCCAGCTTTCGAAAATAAAATAAAATAATAGAGTTATCCTAAAAGTCACGCTCTGTTTCGCCCACTATCCCCTCTTTCAGTGGTATCCGCAAAGTAAGGAAATTTTATTAAATCTGGGTATGAAATGCATTTAATGCACAGGGTTCGAGAATAATTATTAGTATAGGAAGGAGCAGTGAAAATATGTGCAGGAAAAAGGAAACACAGGATGAAACTCAGTTTACTACCAAAATTGATGGAAAAACTAGTTTGGGTTCCTGTTCTTTCCCTTTTAAAAATTTTCGTTCCCACGCGTTTGATGGCCTATGCCGACACTTACCGTTCTCGCACCCTCTGATCGTATGACTTTAAGGATAACTCTAAAATATAGTCACATTTGGACTCTGATTTTAGTTTGCTAGCATTATTTTGACTAGTTTTCTAAGTATAAAAAATCGCCAAATTTCGAAAAAAAGAAAAAGCTTTTCGCCACATTTGGACTCTGATTTTAGTTTGTTAGCATTTTCTTTTGACTAGTTTTCTAAATATTTTAGACAAGTTCTAAACACCTGTCGCCACTTTAATGCTAAAATCTTTCTTGGGATGCTAGCCAATGATGTAACATAAAGAAATTGGGAAAATAAAAATAAAAATCACTGATGTCCTTGGTTTTCTTTGTTGCGAAATTGAACCAAAATGCAATTTTGCTTTTGGGGGCTGCCACCTCTACAAAGGGTGTTTTCGAATTTTTTAAAAAATCGCCAGAAAAATAGTGTATTTGGACTGGGTTCGCCAGATTTGGAGTGCCTGCTCCTGCAGGCCGCCAAACAACAGCAGGATTGCCAAAAATAAAATAAAATAAAAATTACTGTCCTATCTGTCCTATAGCCAAATCTAGTTAGATTTATTGTGATGGTTGCCAGTATGGCTATACCACAAAAGTGAAAAAAAGCCCTGCTGTGATGCCCTGTTTAATGTATTTATTGGTCAATTTTATTATGTAGCCAAACTGACGATGATCCACAGGAAGATTTAGCCAAATTTGGAAAAAAAGCTAAATATGAAAATAAAAATTTAAAACACTCTTCTATATTTTTTGGCTATCTACTTTTGAACCATGTATGCACAAAAAATCTGATTTAAAGAAAATAATATTGGTCAAACTCTGGCTATTGAAAATCTTTAAAAACATACATGATTTTGGCACTTTTAAATTTTTAAATTTGGTTTTTTGGCTATTTGAAGCCAGCAAAAAAGAAAAGGGGAAAAAAGACTGGTCTGACTCCTGTTGTTGTGGCAGGAACCCTACTTGGTGGTGGTGGGGACACTGCAAAAGGCCTCAAGACTATATAATACTGACTTACTGTTCTGTCGGTCGAAAACTCAAAGGAAGGAAGGAGGGAAGAGGATGCTGAGCTGAAGAAAAGAGATAAGCGACATTGTTGCAAGTTTTACCTCACAATTTCACTGACATTTTCTTGTAGTTACATAGCTTGTTGCGGTCACTTTCTTCCCCAGCTTGAATAGAACTCATCTTCTTCTTCTCCTTCATACACGTGTCGTCGTCCACGGCAGGTAGAAGAAATGAAAACTCATCACTCCAGCGGTTGGTATGCAGACTTAACTTACAGACAATCGCCATCAGCATCGACAAAGTCATCAATGCAGTGTGTTTTTTAAAATTTTGGCGAAATTTCACACCACGACGGGCCCCATAAACAAAGTAAAAATCCACTGCAAAGGGTACATTCCAAGGATTCTTTTGGGGGAAACGAAAAGCGGAGAAATTCGCCACATTTTGAAGGAAAGAAAATCCTGAAGTCGCCATATTTAAACAAGACGTTCCTGGAGGAGGTCGCCAACAGAGAGCGCGATTCTAAAAAACTTTTAGTTTGCTCTCTGACAGCTTTAGCCAAATTTTTGGTTCATTCCTCTTGTGGATGATCACCACCATCCACGTCCCTCACGAAATTGGGAATTGAAAAAAAAAGCTCCCGGTCATGATGTGTACAGACAAGAGATGATGGATGGGTCCCGCATGGGAAGAAGAAGCTGGGCCTGTACCATTGTGCAGATCGGTAGCAATCGATTAATCACATGATTGTCGTCCACGCCAAGATTTTCCGTTCACACAGAGTTTAGAGAGAACAATGAGGGAAAAAAAGGAAAAAAATCACAACCCACCCACCCACTCCAACAAACAAAAATCGACGCAACACAAGTGCCAACAAAATGTCCGGAGAAGGAAGAAGATGATTCTTCTCCACACACTCAAGAGTTCTGCAACCATCCGATGCAACAGTGTTGCAAAATTGCGCCCTTGGATGAAGCTGTGAAGCTCTGAGTTGAGTTGAGTTGAGATTTTTCGTTTTTGTTTTTGTTTTTTTTTTTTGGATGCTGCTATTGTGGTCATCGTCAGTGTTTTTTTGGGGGAATTTTGTGACGAAGCCAAAGTGGCGATTTTCCATAAAAAGTTGCAGCAAATGTGGCGATCGATCATCCATTAGGAAGATTTAGCCAAATCTGGCTATAAACCAGCAAAAAGTACACAAAAAACTTTAACGAATCCTTTTGTATTTCTGGGCTACTTACTGGAACTTCCAGCAGCTTTTTTGGCCCTATTAAAAAATCCCAGGGCTAATTAAGAATTAAGGCGAATTGATTTAGTTTTTTCTTAGGAACTTTTTTTTTTTTTTTTCCCTTTAACAAAAGAGAAGGAGCTAAAATATGAGTGAGTAGTGCTTTTTGGCGAAATTTCGCCAGTAAGAAGAAAAAAAAACACACAGACTAGGGGGACTCTTGGTGCACATGTGCGGCGATGTGGGCACTTGGAAAATTTCGAAGGTCCAAAAGTTGGACCACAAGAAATGGAAATGAAGGCAGAGAAAACACCACCCAAAAGCCTCGGCTTTTGTTCTAGTGTAGCAGAAGCAGGAGCAGCGGTATCAGAAGGAGGGCTGTGAAGAGGTGCTGCACCAGAAAGAGAGTTCTCTCTTCTCTCTCCAGAATTGTTTTGTTTGTAGGCAGGAGTCGAAGAACAAATCCTTGGCTTTCTGAGAAGAAGAAGAAGAAGAAGAAGAAGGAAGGCTGTCACGGCCTTCAGTTAGTGTTTTATTGTACAGGACTCAGAGACTTGTAGGAAGAAGAAACAAAGAGACAAGAGGATTGCAGACCTAGTTTACGCTTCCTTCTTTGTTGGGGTGGGGGGGGGGGGGGGGGGGGGGGGGAAAAAAAAAGTTAGAGGGTTGGGGGGTTTTTGGGGGGGGGGGGGGGGGGGGGGGGGGGGGGGGGGGGGGGGGGGTCCCCCGGGGTGGGGTTTTGGGGTGGGAAAGG
>Ga0116231_10002372_pt1 | contig 39364 bp, 31 predicted proteins | sample S1TSphgellanicum_2_FD_89695 | JGI IMG/M metagenome (GOLD analysis project Ga0116231, IMG submission 89695) | Host-associated microbial communities from peat moss isolated from Minnesota, USA - S1T2_Fd - Sphagnum magellanicum MG | ecosystem: Host-associated > Plants > Peat moss > Unclassified...
GCCATACTTGAGCTCCAATTCACAAACCACAGTTGAGAAGGTTGCCTTGAACTCCCTCAAAGAAATAGTACCTGGCCTTCCGCTGAATTTCTCAATTCTCCTAAAAGAACTGCTCACCTCCATGGTGTATATGGGTGCTGAAGTCACAGCTTGCAATGGAATATACAGTGATGGTGCGAAAGTAGGTGCGACAACAGGCGTAGTCCACTAATGCGCCCCTCCAAATGGATTCTGATGTACCGTTCATGTAGTGTAACCTGAGCCTGAATTCTTGGTAGGAGTTGTACTAGACGACGATGGTGCTGTAGACATTTGATGGTATCATCGTGATGCTCGTGAGCTTAAAGAAATCGGTTCAAAAGATTGTGTGTTACTTCGTAGCTGATACCTGGGCTCTGGCCTAGCGGTAGTGCTCTCATCATCCGAGGACATGGTGTTGTCCCATGCCCTAAAATGTTGTGATAGTACCCAACACTAACTACAAAATCCTAACACAACGTACAATTTGAAGAATAAAGTGCGCAGTTGGGAATGACTCGTGACACACAAATATTGCACGGAAGTCAAACAGATGTTGGATGAAAAGGCAGGACGTAGGACAGCAGGGCGTAGGGCGGCAAGATGTAGGGCAACAGGACGGCAGCGACAAGACGTAGGACGACAAGACGTAAGGTGGTAAGACGTAGGACGACAGGATGACATGCGCGCAAGATGCATGGCGGCAGGACGCAGGGCGGTAGGCGTGCAGGACGGCAAGCGCACAGGATGGAAGTCCAACGGACGAAAGTTGAACTCTCGTCGGATGAACCAAGGTCCAGCGATGGTAGCGTTGTCGCTTGCAACGTTGCAACAACGATGGCGTTGCAACGCGCAATGCTGTTGTTGTTGCGGCGCTACGGCGCTACGGCGCTACTGTTGCTGATGCTAGAGCTCGCAGCGATGGCGCTGCTGGAGCTCGTAGTAGCGCTGTGCAGCGCTGTTGGAACTTATAGCAGCGCTGCTGAAGCTCGTAGCGATGGCGCTACTGGAGCTCGCAACGATGGCGCTGCTGGAGCTTGCAGCGATGGTGTTGCTACAGCTCGTCGCGGCGCTATGCAGCGCTGCTGCAGCTCGTTACGTAGCGGTGTGCAACAACGTGCTGGAGTTCGTTACGATGTTATGCAGCAGTGCGCTAGAGCTCGCTGCGGCGCTGTGCAGCGCTGTTAGAGCTCGCTACGGCGTTGTGCAACGGTGCTCGAGTTGGCAACGCTGCGACGGTACGTGATGTACATTGCAGTTCGCATCGCGGCAGCAGGCGATGCTTAAATGGCAGGTGGCCAGTGCCGAAATTTTTTTTTTTGTTTTTTTTTATTCGACAGTTTCAAAGAGAGAACGAGAGCAAGATAGAGAGAAAAGAAACAAGGCTTCGAAACCTGTTTCCCAGCTTTGTTGGTTGGCAAGCTCCTTCTTGTCAACTCCCTCCTTTAACGTCAACTCCCTTTAGCGGCAGCAGCAACACTGGCACCCTCTAGCAGCAACAACACATTAGCACCCTCCGATAGTAACAACACTAGTAGCACCAGCAACACTAGAAGTAGCAACGATAACTTAAAAAAAACTCAAGAACTTACAAGCAAAAGAAATCTGTGGCTTTCAACATGAAGCACATAAAGTGCAGTTTTTCTAGAATTGAAATGCAAAGTAAGAAAGAAATGAAGTGTATGTAAACAATGGCCGTGCAATGGCCGCCGTGAGCATCTAGAAAATCTTAGCTTATGATGGAAGAAACTCTTGACAAAGGAATTCTAGAAAAGCTAAAGGAGAAAGAAAGGTTTGGACCTTTTATATCGTCGTCAACAAGCCTTAAGTATCTAATAGCGTACAGTCGCTTAAGACCGTACATCAACCCTAAAACACACATGGGCATGCCCGTAACTGGCCATCATGTATGAGGCCATGTATGGGCATGACATAGAAACAAAACTTACCAAGTATGAAAATGATTTTTCGAAACACTCTAGATAGATGTCAAGTTTTTTAAAATTATGTTTTTTTTATCAAGTAGTCAAAAGGACTTGATGCTGATCAAATGATAAAATACAAGAATAAATCTCTTTTATTTTTTGTCTTTACTTTTCCCCCATCACCTTCCTTCTATCTAATTTCCATTGGTTCTTGACAATGGTGCATTTTCACACTTGGGAGGCTGTAATTATGGAGCTTCATCACAATCAACAAATATTTAATAAGCTTGGAGTTTAGTGCCATACAAAGCTTTGAGGCCTTGGAGCTTCATTTTGCACACTAAAAGTGGGCTACAACAACTCAATACATCTCCTCTACTTAGTAAGTGCCTTCTCATGTTGTCCTCATTGCCCTTTTGTTTTCTAGTTTTTAAAAATAAACTTTCCCTATTGCAAATTAGTTCTTATTTTTTTGGTTTTTTCTTCTTTGTCTCCTTATCCTTCTTTTCTTGCTTGTTCAACTACTTTGTTTCTTTTTTTTCTCCTTTTTGTCTTTTTTGTCTTGGTGTTATTCTCATAGTTGTGAAGAAATATAATCATTGATAGTCCTTTTTCATTTGTTTTTCCTTCTCTTTTTTCATCTTTTTCTTCTTCTCCTTTTTGCAAAATGCTAGACACTCTCCCCACATAAAACTTTGGGGTAGGTGTCATAAAAGCTCAAAAAATAAAAAACATTATGATGCCATGTGTGATTGTTTTTTTTAGGGTTTGACTAATAACATCAAAAGTTTTTTAAAATCCAAAATTTGATGCAATTATTTCAAATAGTAGAAAGTAGGTTAGTGATAATAATTAAATCCTACTTCCATGTGGTGATGGATGGGTTTAAACAATTTTTTTTCTTTTGTTTAGAACATTAGATGATGGATTGTGCAATCTTGCACAAAACATCAAACCATGAGTTGTGTGGTTGGATGCAAAACCATGCAAGGCACAAATCACCAATCCTATGAAGTTCAATGAGGGAACATAATATCATGCCTCCTCCTTGGCCTTCCTCTTCTTCTTCATCTTATTATCATCATTGCAAAAAAAAAGGAATTGTGATCAATGATGGCTCACCCTTTTTTTTTCCTTCTTGCCCTCCTCCTCCTTTACATTCATCCTCTTCATCTTATTATGATGGTTGCTTTAAAAACTGTATTAAAATTTATTAAATGGTTGCTTTATTAAATTTATAAAAAAAAACTGATTGAAATCAAGAAATCTTATTCAAATAGCAAAACTAATGGATTAATTGCAACTTCCAAAGTTGGGCATTAAAATAGCTTTGTCCTTGAAGCTACATGACACACCACTAGGTGCCCCCAAATTTAAGGGTTTAGGGTTTAGGGTGTACACAATTCACATTGCTTCACATAACAATGAAATCAAAAATATTATTAACGCCGAATCAACCCCTAAACTACAAGAAAACTAGTTCAAGAACTCACTAAACCTAGCCCCACTCTACCCCCAAATTAAATAAGAGGAAAATAAATAAATAAATAAAACTATCCCCAAATAGTTATAAAACCATGAACTGAAAATCAGCATCATTGAAACCAACCATTTCAAAAAAATTAAAAGAAAAAGAAAAAACCAAGACCTAAGGTTCACCCTTACACAAAGAGTATACCTTAACTAGAACCAAAGGTTATGGTTAAAAGCTGAAAGCAACTAAGACTGGCTTGAACCAATGTTGGGCGGGGGACCGAGTTTGGAGGGTTAGAAGTTAAAACCAATGGTTGGAGTTCTGGTTAGTAAAAACCAAGCTGAAATTGAGTCTGATTTTTGAAACCAGGTTTAGAACCAGGATTTCTGGCAAAAAGAAAAAAAGAAAAAAAGTTGCCATAAGAGGCAATAAGAGACATATAGCCATTATTATTAAGTTGCCATAAGATGTATAGCCATTATCATTAAGTTGCCATAAGAGGTATAGCCATTATTATTAAGCAAATAAGAAGCAACCTGATTTGAAAATCCTTTGGCAAGGATTTTGCTCATTGTGATTGATGATGACGATGATGCCCACTGGATGAAGACTGCAGAAACACATCCTCAGAGGATGGATGATAGCCCGAGGCCTGTCTGGACCTGGTCTTTGTTGCAACAAAACACGAGGCAAGGCGAGGAGAGGCAGAGAGCAGCAGGAAGAGATGATGATGATGATGATGATGATGATGAGGAGGAATCCTGCTCGTGCTGCTCTGTTCCTGCAATTCTTCCTGCAATCATCTCCCCCTCCACCGCCCAAGCAATTCATCTAGATCACCAAAAAGGTGTTGTTGAATTGAATTCTTGTCAGAACTCAGAGGAATTCTTGCCAGAGCTTAGAGGAGTTTTTGCCCACAAGGACCGTCCCGCATGAAATCTTTCTTTGGTTGTCATTGAAGATCTTGGGTGGCTGCAGATCTTGCACACCTGGTAAGTATTTAACATGATCGCCTGATTAGATGCTGCCGACTTCACTCGTCAGTTGTGGGAAAAGTCTGCAGCTATGGGTACACAAAATAAGCCTGGCTGGCTGGCTGGCTGCAGAAACCAAAGGGGACCCACCATTTCTGCTTCTTTGAGATTTCATTGACGGAATTGCAAATGCAGAAGAAAGAATGCTAGAAAGATAAACCAGCAAATGATGTATCATTGCTTTGGTACATCATCAGTCAAGAGTAATTAGAGCGTCAGAATCCGCTCTCAATAAGCTAAGAAAGAACCATTTGACGAGACCCAAAAGGACGGACGAGTGGTGGCTATGGCGGAGGAGCAGCAACAACAAGGTCGCGATGATACCAGTAGGAGACAAGGAGACCGCTACCTTCTCTCATCAGACGACATTCGCACTTTCCATACCAATGGCTATGTTCATCTCAAGGTGCAGTGCAGATCTCTTATGTTGCCGTGGCTGCTAGCAGCAGCAGCATCAGCTCATGAAGTTTCTTTTATCTCTCTTCTCATTTCTGTTTTTGTTGGGTGAAACTCAGAAACAACCATGGCTATGTCCTGCTGCTTCCTCAAAAACTGTTATCATGCAGTTCTCTGCAATCTCATTGCAGTTTTTGTTTTCCTCCAGTGGCTAAAACAGCAGGTGTAGTGCAATACAAGTAGTCACCAGAGTGCTATACAGAAGGCATGTTGGTCATCAGATGTAGCAGGAAGCCACAAACATTCAATGCATGCCCCCCACTCTCTCTCTGTGTACTCCCTTCTGCTTGGACCCTTTGCTTTTTGTGCAGGAGAAACCCTGAAATGAAATGAAACCTTGCCTTCGTTTGGAGTCTGTGAGTGGGTTCTTCTTGGTCTTCTCTTTGAGGAGTGGAGTTCTCAATGCTTTCCCTCCTTGGGATGTTCAGTCCTGAGAATTGTTGAAAGACAGTTTTTGCATTAGTGTTGCACAGAAAAAGCTCGAATTTGATCATTCCTTTTTTGAGGGGATCATATTTTCAGGGGTTCCCTTGTGAGAAGAAGCATTGGAGGATATGTAATGCATGACTGCCTGCTACTTTTATGATCATCTCATCTCTTTGGACATGCATGTGCTGCTGCTGAATACAGATTTCTCTACTGTGATTTTCACTCTGATGCAATTTGCCTTGAGGCAGAGAAGCCCATTTATTGCTAGCTAAATGAAGCAGGAGGGACAAGTAGAGCTAGTCTCAAAGCAAATTATTTTTTGTCAGAGAGTCATTGTGTGCAACTTACTGAGGTGGTGGACATTGTAGCTGATTATCCTGGCCATCTTTTTTTTTTAAAAATTTCATGGCATTGCCTGCAGGGAGTGTTATCTGAAGAGGAGATCTGTGAACTGGAGAAAGAATTCATGGCATTCCTTCGGCGAGAAGTTCCTGTAGAGGGTCGAGATTTTTGTGACATGTCTGCCGACTACACAAAGCCAGTCGAGAGCTTCTCCATCATCAACATTATGCTTCCATCCAAGTAAAAAATTAGCTCTCTCTCTCTCTCTCTCTCTCTCTCTCTAAAACTTGTGGCAGTTGCCATAAGGATGCAAGCAAGAACCTTTAGGGTGTTTACATTCAGCACTGTTGAATTCATTTCCATCAGAGAAACAGATGCATCCTCAAAATGCTAAGTAAAGTGGCTTCAAGGGTGCACTCTCCCCCACAAAAATGGTGGTTTTCAGAACAGTGTGACCTCTCCATTTAGAGGTGAATTTTTTTTTCTCCCTCTCTGCCTTGTGTAGGTATAATCCCCAATTGAAGGGAAACATTTATGAGAAACGTGCTGCATCAATCTCAGAGCAATTACTGGGGCCAGATATGGTGGTGGATTATGACCAGCTCCTCTCAAAGCCACCCAATAAGCCAGATGCTGAATTCAAGTGGTAAGATCTCACACACTACGACCCAGCCCATTGCCAGTTGAATGGTTGGTGAATTTTTGTGTTGGCCTCACACATATTTTGGCTTGAATTTGTAGAAAAATCAAATTTCCTTGTGTTTAGGAATCTTGTTGAGGAATTACTCAACAGCAGCTTGAACTATTGAATCCAGCTTAAAATTTGATGACCCAAGTAAGAGCAGTGCAGCTTCTTAAGAATTTCATAGAATGGTCCAAAAGCCCTGCATCAACAGTCATTGTGATTTGGTTTTTCTTGCTCACATGTATCAGAATGGCATTTGCCTGTTGGTTTTTGTTGACAAGAATTTAACATATTTCAACTTGAAACAGGCACCAAGACTTGGCATATTGGCCTGTGACAGTGGATACAAGAACAGCATCATTCTGGCTTGCAATTGACAACTCTACAGTGGAAAATGGCTGTGTTCAATTTGTCCCTGGATCTCATTTGGAGAAGAGCTTGAGACACCATGGTCCTCTTCATGGAGACCGAGACAAGTCCCACACTCTTGCAGCCACGCTGACTACTTCTGATCTGCCAAAACCTGCTGAACTCAATCGGGGTGATGCCACAGTGCACCATGAGCGAATTCTACATGGATCAGGGGGGAATTTCAGCTCGGATAGCTGGAGAAGAGCATGGGTCATGGCTTATCGATCCAAAACCACAGTTGATGAGGAGCGCCGCATGGGCTTCACCCATTCTCATAACGATAATCTGACAGTCTTGAATTCTGTTGGGAAGGAAACACAAGTCTCGTCATAAAATATCACCTTCTGTCTTTCAAGGATCAAGACCCGTAACAACTGCAGCATGAATGTAAGTACATGTTTTTTTATTGCAGAAATCAGTGCTTTGTGTATTAAAGTCTGGGAAAGTGTAACTTGTTTGGAATCAGCCTGAAAGAGTATGTATGCAAGTGAAGGAAATCAAGACCCATCTGTGGAAACAAAATCTGTGAAGACAAGCTATTGATTTGTTGAGGACAAAATGTTTATGTCTGCAATATTCCCACCTTGGGTTCTTCTTGTATTGGAAAACGTTGAGGGCTTTGAAATGCTGCTATTGACCAAACAATCCAAATACAGAAATTCCTTTTGATGCTTGGCAAACATGCTATTTCAGTAAGCTTTTCTAAGAGTTGGGTGTTTGTATTGCTATCTCACATTTATTGCTAGAATTGGGAGGAGAAGGAAATGGGTGTCATTCCCATTTGTGGAAAATAAATAAAACAAATGACATGGGCATTTTGTGAATAAGATTGATTATCAAAACTTGGTAGGACATTGATTACGAGCTGCACAAATGGAAAATTACACCAATGATTTGGGAGAGTAAATTGAATTGGGTCTTAGAGGTTTTGGACATGCATCAAGAAAAGATTGGACAACAACAAAGAAAAAAATTCAAGGATCCTTTGTGAAGTGTTGTTTTGTTTTGTTTTGTCATGTTGAGCTCTCTCAAATCATTCCTTCCCCCCTTCATGTTCTTGGTACTGTTTGGAAAACCTTCAGTGAGTAAGGGTTTGAAGGGTTTGTTAATATTTAGACCTATGGTGTAAGAATGATCAAATATTGAATAATTTTCTCATTGAAAATTCAATCAAATCAGAATTAAAGGTTTTAGGGCAATTGGGACATGCTATTCGTCATGTTGGAAAGCCCTAAATGAGTAAGGTTTTACGGAACTGATTTCATAATTTTTAACCTAAGATTGAAGAAAATGTTGAATTTTGAATAATTTTTACAATTAAAAATAAAATAAAACTCCAAAATTTCAGTAAAAATTGGATTTCAAACAAAGAAGTTGCACCATTTTTTAATTTTTTTTTTCAGTTTTTTCATGTTACACTCAAAGTGGGGATAAACCGTAAGAGGATTTAGTTAAATGTGATTACAAGACAAATAAAAAAGTAGAAAAACTTAAGAATCCAGCCATATGGTGGCAACCTACTACAATTAATTATCTAAATATGCCTAGTTTTTAGGGAAAAAAAGCCAGAAATCTTCCCCGATCGTTCAAAAAAAGTGATGATTTCGTAGGTCTGCAGTTAAAAAATGTGGCAAATTTTACCCAAATTTTATTTTAAAAATCCCTTAGACCATGTTGCTAGGGCCCTAATTTTTTTTCCAAAATGGGGAAAATTTGCCACAAAAAATCACTGAGTTGCACCATTCAATATGACAACTTGATGTGTTCAACGACATGGATGTAACATTCACAAGGGATGATTTTTTGTGCATGGGATGTTCATCTCTTATTTACGAATAGGCCAAAAGTAAAGGGTGAATCACAAGTTTGTAGTTGCAACTTGGATGATCCTAAGGTTGGGTGCAGAGTTTGGAATAAATTTGTAAATTTTTTCATCTCTATTCTCTAATTGTTTGGTTGTCAAAAAATTTAACATTAACTACCCTTAATTTGTTCTCCCTATTTGTTTGCTTATATAAAACTCATCATGGACAACAACATCGTTTACAAGCGAGCCCTAGAATCATGAACTATTATCACAAAACAAACCCCTCCCCTAAAAAAGAAAAAAAAAAAGAAAAGTCATTGCTTTGTGTTCATGTTTGCTTCATCCATAATATTTCCTCCTCATCCATCCATTCCATTTTTCCATTCTCCACACAATTGTGCATGCCGAATACTTGAGAGGGCCTAGTGAAAACCATTTTGTTACCACTCCAAACAAGCGGGTTTTATAAAAAAGAATCCACAAAAAAAAATTGTGACAGAGGATTTTTGTGGAAAAAAGCGCCAAAGTCACGGAAAATCTATCTAAAATCGCCATATTTAGACAACAGGTCGCCAAAATATAACAAGATTCTTTTTAAATATATATTTCCTCTGTGACTTGTAGTAAAATTTGGCTAATTCCTCTTGTGGATGGTCGCCAGTGTAGTAGCTACATCACAAAATCGGATCCGTTGAAATTTCAAACTCCCCTCGTTCTTTTTTCCCTTTCGGAAAAGAAAAACTTTTTAGGGTTTCCGTATTTTTAGGGTTTTCTTTCTCAAATCCGATCGGCGGCGTTTCCGTCGCTCCAGTCGTTCGTGGGTGAAGTTCAAGAACCGCATCGAGATCGAGGAGCTTTAGATCGTGGGCATTGTGGCCTGGCAGAACAGAACCGAGAGGGTGTGAGAGCTGCTTTTGTGTCGCCGAGTTTTTTTTTAAGAGTTGTTCTTGGGTCTTGGTTGGGTCGAGGAAGTACAAAGATCTTGAAGAAGTACATGATCTTGAACAATACTTTCATTGCCAATATCTCTGTGTTGCGATACTTGCGGGATTGATCAATAAACACTCCATAAAGCCTGCTTTCTTCTTGTCTGTTCATGTCGTCTTGTTGAAAGGTTGGTTGTCTCTTATAGCCATGTGGATTGGGCCTACTGTTCTCTCCAGTCATGCTGTGAACAATATGTTGAGAACAGGTCAAATATATGGAGAGTGCCGGATCCCCTTGGAGATTCCTCCATGTGATGCATTTGTGCTGCATTTAATCCTATTTGAATTTTTTGTTTCCCCTTTCACCCGTTTGTTCTGTATTGTGAAGGTCTAACTGATTATCACTGTTAATAATGTCTGATGTAGTGTAGCAAACTAGAGGTCATGCTTTCCTGTGATTGAGTAAAAGTGCTTGCCTACATTTTGGTATTTGTCTATCTTTTGGTGCGGGTCCTCTGTCGTGCTTTGAGCATAGGATGCACTTTTCTTCCCTGTATGATCCAAGCATCATAGTTTCTGCATGTCTTTCGTTCATTCTGTTATCAGTTTTTGTTAGGGTTTATGTTTTGAAGCATATCCATTTATGGCTTTTTAAGGCTTGCTAAACAGCCGGGCTCTCAATTAAGTCCATTCATGAGTTGTAGTATGAATGCAGGTCTACTAGGGGAACATATCATGGTCTGTAGTAATCTTCCCAACAGCTCTTATGTGGCCAACATCCAAGAGGCTTACTAGCAACTCCTTTCTAGTATTTTGCCTTATTTCACCTGGCCTAAAGATATCGAGGCATTTTGGGCAAGACTGGGTACTTCATATCTTTTCATGCTCCAAGAGCTGCCACAAAGCTTCTCAATTAGCTCATCTGTTCCTGCTCTTCATAGGATTTCACACCTTAGGCTAATTCAAAGGAGTTGGGCAGGCACATGCTGAATTCATGATTATGCTGCACTCAATTTGAATGCACTATGGTTTGGTTAAAATTGAGATCACTTGCATCCAGCTGGTGATTGCCCAATTTTCAATTCAAGGATGGGCAGAAACCCTAAACCATGTCTTCTGTGTGCATTATCTTTCTGGGGCCAATATCCAAGAGGCTGACTGGGAACCTGTCTGGTCACTGCCTTATTTCACCTGGCCTAGAGTAATGCTGGCCCACTCAAGAAACTCAGAAAACAAATCATGTCCAGTTTCAAGATACAAGCCACATATCTGTTTTTCTTATTCATGTTTATCTTAATAATGCTGAACTCTCAAATTACATGCAGGTGCTGTTCCTTAAAGATTTGTAATGGCTACACACTGCTGATTGTTTTCAGTGTAGTTTAGGCAAGGTGGTCACTAGTATGTTCTGTGCAATTACCAACCTTCTCAGGCTGAGCCTGAATTCTTAAAGCAGGTGTTGTCTTTTTTCTTGAGCTTGGAGTTTCAGTGAACTCTCTTGTATTTCTTATAGACATACCTATTTCTCACCAACTTCAGAGTCTGCCAAATGTTGAATCACAGCTGCATTTGCTGTGGATCCATGTGTAAACTTCTATGGTTTTAGGGTTTAGGGTTTAGTCTATGAATTTGCACTTGCTTCTTTCAATTGACAAGCATTGGTGTGCATTTTTGGCCATCAGTCCTCTAATTGTATGATAAGATGTGAACCTCTGTAATTTCTAAAACTTGAGTTCCAGATAAGAAAAGATAATTGGAAGGAAAGAGCTGGAGTGGGATCTGTCCTTGACTGGTCTTCCCAATTTGTGTTTGATACAGGAATTGACAGTGAAAGAGGTTGACTCTCTACATGTAGTTTCTGTATATAATGTAAGTAGTAGGTGTTTATGTGCTGAAATGTGGGCAAACTGGATGTCTTCCCTGTATTGTAATGGTTCTTTCTCTGTAATTGTGAAATTGCTGATAATTTTTAATGTTATTTTGTATCAAAAAGACTTTGCATGTATCACTTCAGCCTTGTTGCAACAAATTGTGTTGGATGATGCAAATGAGAGATTACAAAGTGGGTGAACAATCTCTACTGCAGTAGTACCTATCTTGGTTGGTCGCTAATTTATTATTGTTTAGGATTGTTGAATCTCTGACAAATACTTGCTTGCCATATGGAAAATCTACAAAACTGGCATAAGGATCTACTGAACTTTTAAACTACAATTTCTTACTTTTGTATAAGGATAAAATTAAAAAGGAATGAGCTTGCCCTTACTTAGCTTCATAGTGTTAGAAGAATCTAGTATATACAAAAGGGATTTGTAATGATTGAGAGCTGCAAAATTTCACTATTTCTGTTTGGCATGAAGAGGGTGTGTGCAATTTTTCCCCATTTCCTTTTGGCATGGAGAGGTTATATGAAAACAGTTGAGATGTTTGTGTACTATACCCATGGAGAGAGAACAATAAGAAATAAAATATGGTCTTTGTTGTAAACTGCTGAAGATGCTTTTATTTTGGGATGCCCTCACCAGTGTTTTTTATCTGGGAAATTATTGGCAGATTTGTACTTTTTAAAATGGCAGCTACCGGTTAAAGAGAAAAAGGCAGAAAGCTTGTTTATGATATTGTGGAAGTGTCACTTAAACCTTTAACCCTTATGAGGTGTTGCCAATTCGTGCGGAGGATTCTGCCCAACAGCCACATCTTGGCTGTCCACATAGCCCATATGCAAGGAACTCTAATCCTTTTTCATCACCTTTTTTTTCAGTGTTTGGCAGAGCTTGTGAGAACTTCATTACTTTCCACCTCTTTCACTTAATGTCTGTTTGAGCTCATCAAAGATTTGTTCCTTTGTGTTTCATCCTTTCTCCACCAACCTTGAGTTTTGTCTCCTCAACAAATAATGTTGTAGTTTTGTTTGTATACCCATGAGATTTAGGGTTATTAAGTTGAGCTTAGTTAGCTTGATCATCAAGCACTTTTCACAAGAAGGAAGTTCATTGAAATTAATCTCAAGGTCTTGAAGGTTTTTTGTTAGTAAAACATAATATTTCTTTGCCAAGCTTGATACATTTATGTCTAGTTTGTAAGCATTGTTGTGTTTCATTGCAATGTGGAGGTTGGAAGTGGTGACTTGTAAACATGGTGTGTGTTATATGATGAATTTGTTCATTTGAAGCAATCAAGATTTGTTAAGTATTGTCACATTGTAATGCAACAAAATTCCAAGAGTATCCATTACACTATTTGTTTAGATTTCCATTGATTTTCCACAAGAGGCATTCACTTGAGTAACTTCCCTTTTGTTTTAAGTTTTTTGTACTTTTTTAATCTTCTAACAATTGTAGGACAGCTACAAAGGTTGGGATGTGTTCCATCCAATTTGGGTGTTGTGCAATTTTTTGTTTCTTGACGAAGGGTTAGCATTTTGTGACCTCCTTTTTTGTTTTTTTTAGTTTCTCATGCATAAGTCCAATGTGCATGTTTGATTTGTTACAAATTGGATAATCATAGGTTAATAAAATGAGGTTTCTTGTTTTTAGAATGCTATTTGTTTGAGTATGTTTATTATTTTTCACAATGTTTTCACAACTCCCTTAGTCTTACAAGTTCAAGTATTTTTATTGTGGTCTTCTACCATCTTCCCCTCCCTTGTTTTCTCCATATATTTCTAACCCTAAGACTTCATTAGACCATGAAGATGTTATAAATGCTAATGATCCCTTTCTCGAAACCATTCTACCCACTATCTTGTTTAAACAATTAATCAATAAATGTAGCTATGATGCCACTAGAAAATTTCAAATTTTTTGGGCTACAAAATTTCATGGGAAATTTTATGTTTAGGGTCAACTTGCAATCTACACATTAGTGAGTCCAAAATTTGTAATGAAATGAAAAAGAAAGATGCATTGTTTGCTAGTAAGCAAGAGTTTTTTGGTAATTTGACAAAAATATTGGGATTGATGTGAAGAAAGGGGATTGATATTATCCCAAAGTTTGTAAGCATGTCAAGAACCAAAATTGCTTGCTTTTTGCAATTGTGAAAATGTTGTTGCCCAAGTTAAAGGGTTGACAAGAGAAAAGGCAAGGATGATTGTGTAATTTGCCACAATCCAACAAGGACATTCCATGACAAAATATGAAGCAATGAGGCCTCTCTTTGAGTTTTTAGTAATGCAAAAATATAGTAAGAAACATAATTTGGTTGGACAATGGTATAATTCATGCATTAAAAAGTAATGAGAGTAACTAGGGCAACAACGGGGGCTACTTATTATGTTGTCTTTGGTTGTGATGAAGTTTTTATAGTTGACAACCAATTTTGATCTAATCATTACTATGTGGTGCATAATTAAATAAGGGTTCCAATTCTCATTTCTTTGGAGTGAGTGCTTGAAAAATCAAGGAATGATAACATGACCAAGGTTATTATGGAATCTTTAACGATTGGTGATGGTTTGCCAAGAGAACAAATTGCTTAAAAGTTCATTTGCTTTTGGATAGATGGTGCTAATGTGTTTTAGGGCACAAAAAGTAATGTTACAAAGTAAATTCATGACACCTACGCTCCTCATTCTATTAGGGTTCACTATATGGCCCATCACACTAATTTAACAATCTAAATTTTGTTGAAACCACCTTTGGTGATGTGCCTTGAAATTTTGTTTTAATGCTTGTATTCTTATTTTGCACATTCATTCAAGAACTTGCAACATGGCAACAAAGGGGAACAATTTTAATGTTAAAATGTTATGGATTTTAATGTTGAGTTCTACTAGGTGAATTATGAAAAAATACAAGACTTTCTTTCTAAAGATCACCATGGACAACCTTACAAACTAGCAAGCCATGTTGAACTACAAACACCTTCGTGACCTTTAAATTTTTTTGAATTTTTTTTGCATTTTGTCATTTATGGAATTTGTGTAGGTTCCCATCAAATTTGCATAATCCAAAGATGTGTTTGTGTGTGATTTGGTGGCAACCATAAAAGTTTGTCAAGGTAATGTTTACAATATGTATTGTGGTCAAATTTATAGGTTCATTATTGATCATTTTTGGGCCATAAAATAATTGTTGGAGTTCAAGCATGAGAACGTCTAGATGTGTTGGATATTTTATTTGAATTTTGGAGTTCCACATTTAGCCTTAATGCTTAGTAGGTCAGGTTATTCATCAATACAAAAAATTATGTTGCCTTCAATGGTGAGAAAAGATGTATTTAATGTTGTTGAATCAGTAGTGAAAAATCATTTCGTAAGTAAGTTTCACAACTTTTTCCCTTTAGTTTTTCAAACCATTTTTTCTTCTATTCTTTGAATTTTTTTTCATGTTCATGTAAACAACAAGTTCATGATTTTGGTGTGATTTGGTAGGGACCCGAGAAGCTTTGATTTGAGAATTGAAAAATAGGTTTTTATCCATGGTGTCATGGTTGCTCCTGGGATTGTGTACTCATGGTACTAATTATAGTTAAATGTGATGCATCATTTGGAAAACACCTTTAGATTATTGAAGTAGTTTTTTATTATGCCAAAATCCACAAGGTGGATGAGCAAAATATGATAGTAAGTAAAAACTCTTCAATGCTAATGACCTTGATTCCCAAAAAAACATTTTCAATCTCACAATGAAATCAAATATGGCAAAATGTGCAATGCCCCCTTTCGAATTGAATCTTTTAACAAAAATGTGGCACCTTGTGATAACATCTTTAGTAGTTGTTTCTAACTTCCCAAGTATGTGAAATTTGTTGAATGAACCATGGTGGAAATAGTAAACAACATGAAAGACAAAGATGCTTCTTTGTTTTGGTTTTTATGAAATTATAACTTTGCAATATGTTCACTACCCATTTGCCACTTGTCGTGCATATGTTTGCAAAATGGTTCTTTACTATGCAAAATTTCCTATATGCGAAATGCATGCATTGAAAAATGTAAAACCACATGTCACTAATATTGTTATGATGTTTAGGGTGTTACGTGGGTTTCTTAAACTTGAAACTTGATTGCTTATGTTTTTATCTTTGTTGAATTCAATGGCTACTTTATAAACCAACAAACTTTATATTCAAAACCTTAAGCCTTTTTTGCTTGCTTCCATTAAAAGTTCTTTCCTTGAGACAACTTGTACCAAATTTAGTTCCACCAAATGGCTATTACAGAAACACACACAAATCTTTTGAAAATTCAATATTTTGACTTAAGGCCAATGTTAACAACTCATGAACTTGTTTTAGAATATTCTACACTAATAAAAGTTGTTTCAAACATTAAAAAAACCTTTGTTGAAACCATTCCCAACATCATGTTTCCTTGACATACCCAAGTTGATATCAAATGTGAATATCATAATGGTGGGAGTAGGGAATATGGGGACAGCATGTGCATACATGATCTTGACCAAAAAATTGGCAAATGAATGCATTGGTGAATCCCAATCATGACAAGCTACAAGGAGAGATGTTAAATCTTTAACATGTAACTACATTCTTTCCCAAAACCAAGATTTTCATAGATATTGATTACAAAGTGACAAAGGATCCAAAATTTGCATCATCACTACTAGTGCACAACAAAGAGTGGCCAAATTTCAACTTGTTTTAATGCATAAAACCATCACCATTCTCAAGACCATCATTTTGCACCTTTTAAAATTCAGTCCTAACATCATTAGGCTGATAATTTCCAACTCGGTCAATGTTTTTAATTTCGTCTCTGAAAACCTTTCTAGGTTTTTGCACAACTAAGTGATAGAATATGGAACAAACTTGGATTCCTTTAAGTTCCATTGGCGCCTAGCTGATCATTTGGATGTCAATGGTCATAATGTCCATGGTTATTTCGTTGGTGAGCATGGTGATTATTTTATTCCTATCTGGTCCACTATTAATGTTTGTGGAATGTTAAATTTGTTTCTATTGTTCTATCACTCATTCTATATAATTAAAAAACTAATTAAAAAATACCACCAAATTAAAATCAAAGTCCAAATGTGATGATTTTTTAATTAAAAAATTCTTTGAAAATTGATGATTTTTTAAAAAGGAATATTATGACAAAATATTCCATTTAGATTTTTTTTCATATTTGGAAAATTTTCACCAAAAAAGACATGGGTGTTAATTAGAATTGATTATGAAATATTTTTAATATTTTTAATTTTAATATAATTTATATTTTAATATTTTATTAATTTATACCATTAAAAAAAACCCCTTTATGTTATGTCTTTTATAAAATAGGTATACAAAGAATGATTTCCCTCATGTTTGTGTCATCATGGTGTTTGCAAGATGGTAATGGATGGGTTAAACCAGGCTAAAGGATTACACACCATGTGTAATTGGGTATTAAGTGGCAAGTCTTGTGAACAACTTGTATCTAGTATTAGAATGTGCAAAGAACTTATATGGTATTGAACACAAGGTTTTTCTTGAACTTGCCAGTTCAACTTGGATCTATTGGTGTCAGTGGAGTGCTCCACTTTCCAAGAATGCAATTAGCTTCTATTGTGATGAAAAATTATGGGTGAATGAAATCAAAAGGGATGAAGAAGCCCATCAACTACCAGAATTAGTACATGACAAAATTTCAACAATTGATGTTGATGGGTGGTGTTATGCTTTTGATGAAGAAGCCCATCAACTACCAGAATTAGTACATGACAAAATTTCAACAATTGGTGTTGATGGGTGGTGTTATGCTTTCTATTGTTTTGTTCTACATTTGTGTATCTTTGTTGTCTTGTAGATTATGTGTGACGGCATTTGGCATGGGTGTGCTGTTCATTTGTGTTTCAATGTGTGGGAGTTGGTTGTGGTTAGATAGGTTTTTCAATTCTTACAAGTTGTGTAGATCTTGTCCTTTCTTGGTGATGGATTTTGGAAGGGAGCTCAAGAAGATAAATACAAGATTAGAGAAGGAGTTACCATTTTGGCAATGCTCTCGGAGAAGAAAGAAATAAGTGTTTTTTGAGTTTAGAAACATAGGGTAGAAAATTTGTGCAATGTGACTTCTAATTGTTGTAGTTGTGAGATTTTCGTTCCCCATATGCCACAACAATTAAAGCAACTTGTAGCAATAGCTTTGAGGGTTGATGACAAGGGGGTTGATGATAAAATAAGGGATTTTAGGAGCGGTCTTCCCTAAATTCTCAAGGTTGTTATTGCATTTGTGGGGTGTAAATTTGTTGTGCTTGTTTTGTTTCATGAGAGAGTACCTTGACATATTGGGAGCTCCAAAGGAATGTCAAGTCATCTTGGTCCAAAAATGTTGACTTTTGAGCAATGGGCTAGGTTTCTCTTTATCAAAGATCTTGAAGGATGGGAGTTTTTTTATTTCAAGTTTGGCATGATGTTGTTGTTATGCTGGCTGAACTATCATGTTTTTGATGCTGCAGATGACACAAGGGTTTATGTGCCCATGGGATTTAAAGGAAAATTCTTTTGTTGTTATTTGTACATGATTCTTTGTGGGAAATGTTCAAGTGGAGTTGTTGTGGTATGTTGGGACAGAGAGGGGAGAAAGGGGAAGGACTAGTTGAATTCAAGACAAGGAGATTGGAATGATATGACCTCTTAGAAACCCTCAATGTCATATTTTAATGTTGGCAACCAGGATTAGATGCAAGTTTTGGAGCAAGTTGTTATTGTAACTTAGGCATGAATGATACAACCATCTACATCTTGATGCATGTTTCAAGTTTAATGAAGCAATTGTGTATTGTGTGTACCCTTGTTTTTTTGTTACATTGTAATCTACCAAGACATTTTGGCAAGTTTTGGCCAATCTCGATGTCTACCTTAGAATTTCCCACAATGCAAGTTCCAGAACCATCAACAATGAAAGAAAGAGTTGATAAAAACATTTCATCAAACTTGACTTTCATGTGATTTGACTTCATAATTCTCAAAAAGTTCATTCTTTGTATATTTTTTGAAACACTTCCAGATAAAGGGATAGTTTTTGGTATACCATGAAATAATGGAATTTTTATTTTTAAAATGACTAAATTGAGAATATTTTAAAAATATATTTAAGCTTATTTTCATAATGAATTTTAAGCACCCTATTTGTAATTAAGTATATTATAAATCATAATTCCTATAATGTTTTGCACATCAATTGGAAAAAATGGAAATGACTTCCTCAAGTGATAATTTTATCAAACTTACCTGACTTTCATGTGAAAAACATTAACGACTCTCGACGTATGACTTGAAAGAAAGTTACAAAAAGAAATTTACATTTGAAATTGATCAGCCAGCTGCTTCTACTTTTGTTGGCCTTGCCTACCAAGGCAAGGATATTGTGTTTAGATTCATTATAGAGTATAGTAGCGTAATAGATTTTGGCCCCTAGGTAATAGGTCTATTTTTATATGAGGATTTTTGAAAGATGGTATTTTGGGTTGTGTTGAAACTTGAGATTAGTATAATTTTAGAGGATTTTTGGGACATTACATTTTTGCATTGTGAAATATTTGAGTTTTCCTAATACCTCTTTTGCCTTAAGATACTTTAAAATGTAAATCACAAGGGCACAGTGTGTTATTCCCCTTGTTTATTTATGCTGTGAACGAATTTCAGTTTTTTGGACACACTCGAAAATAACTTTTCAAAAAAAATCAATGCAATTTTCAGCCACCTTCCTTGGCAGAATGTCCTTTCAAAACCAAAATTAACCTTCCCTCCCAATTTGATTACCAACGGACCTTCCATTTTTGTAAGCTTCCTAAAATTTGGAAAAGTTATTTCCATAAAGTAAGCAACCAATTTTTTTGTTTCTAATTTTCCTTGGCTTTCACCATTGTCGTGCAGTTCTTTGATGTTCCAAAGAACTACCAGTTTTGGGTATTTCAAAAATCGGAATAAAAGAAACAGCAGTTTCCATGAGAGAACTTATATAACGGTTTCTATAATCAGAAGGGAATCAAGGGGTGCCTTAAAGAACCGCTCAACACTGGTTTCACTCACAGCCTCAGCTTATCACCCTTGTGTAGACCCTCAAACCTCAGATGAGCCTGAAAAAATGTTCCTTAGTGAAGTAGATCTTCCCATTTCAGATGAACAATCATCATCTTCTGTTGTTTTGTGAACAATTTGGAGCTTTCTAAACGTGAATTTTTCACTTCGTTTTTTTTAGTTCCTTACCTGCCACTAAGGTTCAGCATAAAATAATTCCAAAAAGGAAAGCTCAAAAAAGAATTTCCAGAATTAGCTTTGTTAGAATGCTAGAGAATTGAGAAGAGTAACAGCAAGAGGTAAAGAATAAGAGCAATGATAAGTAATAGCAATAAAGAGGAGAAGAATAATAATGGAAACAAGAGCAAGAGAAGTAAGAGAAAAAAAGTAATAGCAAGAGGAGAAGAGTAGCGGCCGCAAGTGAGACGAAGAACAAGAGGAGCCAATAGCAGCAGCCCCATGTGAGAAGAAGAAAAAGAGGAACCAATGAACCAAATTTGGTTAAGACCTTGAGAACCAGATTCGAGTTTTCATGTGAAAACCCATCGAGTTCTCTCTTTTCTTGAATTTTTCTTTTTGATTCTGGTTCTCCTAGTTGGTTCTCACATGGGTGAGAACCTTGAAACCAGTTTTCAGTCCGATTTTCACTCAAAATGAGAACAATTGATTCTCAATGTGTTGGTTGAGAATTGGACAGAGAACCAGTCTGAGAACCGGATCACTCAATGAGAACCACCCCAACACTGGTTTTTACATCAGGTAAAGCTCTTGGTTGAGGGGATTACCAAAATTGGGCCTGCACTTAACTATTATTGCATTGTGCGTTTTTCTTTTGGTAATGCCCTCGACCTAGGGCTTCACCATACACTTAAATGATGTCTGCCCAAAGCACAAAGCTTGAAATTGGGGGTCATATTTGTCCAAAATCTCAGAGGAGTTCTGCATCATTGTTGGCCAGTTATCAAAAATGGAAACAGATATAACCAAGGGTTTTTAGGGCAGTTTCTCAAAGGTATATAACCATCGTTCTCTAAAAAAAAACAAATAACTGGTTCCAATAAATTGCAATTCTCAAAAATCTGCAAACCAATTCTGAAATACAATTGCAGTTCTCAAAAAATCTGGGAACTTGCCAAATAAGCTTCTATAAATTTGTCAGTTCTTTGCCAGTTATTTTGTGAAAACTGCCGGTTCTTTGAGACTTTTTGAAAAAAGAAAAACTGAAACCCAAGGTTCTTTGATTCAGAATTTTCTTTAAGAAAAGTTGAAACCAGAGGATCTTTGGTTCTGAGTGTTTTTCAAATAACCAGAACTGGAGGATCTTTGATTCTGAAATTTTTCAAAAAACTGAAATCAGAGTTTTCTTTTCCCCAACATTCTAAAAACCAGAACTGGGTATTAATTTTAAAATTCAGATAACTACCCAATGCTCATATGTGTGTGTGTGTGTGTGTGTGTGTGTGTGTGTGTGGGCGTGTGTGCAATGGTATATATGCGGTTTTAGAGAGTTGTAGACATGGTTCTTAATGAAAGTCCATGTTGGTGTGATCATAATTTTAGTTGGTGCTTCATCAAAAATCAATTTAAGTGGCATGGAATTTGGATTCATCAATGACATGATCACTATTGGGATTGTTTGAAATTCCAAGAGGTGACATAGTTGGCTTGTGCTTTTGCTTTAAAAAAATAAAAATCATTTCAATTCAGCTTCAATGTTTAACATATGGTTTCAGTTCTGCAATTGTTTTCGATCATCAGACATCAAAGTTAGTGCAACATTTGTGAGTTCAGTTGCTGTTTGGATTGTCAGTAGAAGAAGGGGGATAAGCTTGGCCATAGTACGTGGGACATTTTAAACATGTATGATCCTATATGTGTTTGCCATTGACCTTTAGCACCGTAGAGCTTATCCACCCACAACAGTAAAATGTGCTGTATACTAATGTACACTTGGATGAATTGTAGCAGCCAAATAGTGTACACTTGGCAATCAAACTTTTGCTTATACAACATGTGTGAAAGTTACATAATACCTGAATCAAGTCCATGATTCAGCAAATATGAAGCAAGGGTTGCATGTAAAGCTCAAAAGCAATATCAAGTTGGGGATTGGCTTGGTGCACTAATTTAATTCGACAAATTGTATCATTGTTACTTTATAGCTTAACACCTTAGTAAGCTAATAGGCCCATAAACCATGTTTGCACCTTGAACTAAGACCTAGGTTGGGCCCCTAGGGTTGTATGATATCTTAGGTGATGTTGCAACAAATGTTGGGTGGATATCAAATTTTGTTTTAGTTGTTTGACAACTTTTTATTGGATAAAGGTATATACAATTGGGTGATCCCAAAATGAGGTAACCTAGAACAATGAACACCTACAATTATTGACGTCAAGTTTATAAAAAAATATCTAAAACCTTCTAAAAGGGGTTATATATGTCATTGTATCACTTTGGAAGCTTGAAACATGACAAACTTGGATTAGGTATGAAAGGTGAAATAAAATATTTGCATTGTTCACTTTTCCAAGTGTGTGCAAATAAATTCAAAAGAGTCAATGGGATTATTTTGTAAAAGGATTGTGGGTCCTTTTTTTAGTCCTTTCCACTTTTTCATATGAAGAAATTTGAATAAAATCTTTCGCAACTTGTTATTGAAAATGCATATAATTGCTTCAATGTGATAGGTTAGTCATTGTTGAATAAATATGAAAATTTCAAATTATGCAATTTTGCTAGATTTGGGTTTTCTTTTGAAAAATTATCATACCAACGTTTGTTAATTATTTTAAGTTTTGGTTTTTTGTATCATAAGTTACAACTTTGTTTTATATGTCATAAACATTGCACCCCATTTGCTTGTAGTAAAGGACTCTTGCAAATTTGAGATTTTAAAACATATTTTGAATTTTTAAAAAATTCAATTTCAAGAGTCCTTTTGCTTAATCCTTTGTGAAATTGATTGTTTCTTATGCAACCATGGTTCAAGTTCAAAACTCCTTTTCTAAAACCAAAACTCAAAATTTAATTTAATAAATTTTTACTTTGAATTTGTCAACATTCATGTTAGTCATTTAACACAACTTGGAATGATAAAATAATTTTATAATATCAAAACACAAACATATGTAAGAAATTTACAATTTTCATCATTATTTAACATCATTTTTGGCTCCTTTGAACATATTTGCATCCAAGTGGCAATGGTGAACATTGATGCTCAGAAGTTGTGGCAAATACATATGGCAACTTGTTATGCTCATCATTAAGTTTGAAATTTTATTTTTCTCAAATTTGTCAAATGTGTGTATGAAATATAAAATTGTTTGTGTTTGAATTACATTGCACTTTGGGTTTACATTACATTTTGTTTCTCTATAATGGTTGTTATTGTCCATTATTGAACTATTGTTTTTTCCAACAATGGTCTACCAAGTTTGCATGACCAAAATTTTAGTTTATCTTTTCCCTTCACAATATTTCAAGTTTTACAAATAGTAGTGAATGTAATATGGTATTTGGAATTGAGGGGCGAGGAGATCTTGATGTGCCATTTGATAGTCATGATATTGGACAAGAAGTGTTTCAAGTGTAACTATGTATATTGCATATACAAGTTCAAGTATGGAAACCTTATTCACACATTGTAGCATTTTGGTCATTATTCAAAGTTAATGATGATGGGTAATTGACATTGGGAACCCTCAAACAATGAGATGTGTCATTTGTCATAGTGTAATTAAAAGTGCTAATTTATTAGCTATGTGTACTTGATGTAGGAAAAGTTTGATTACATATAATAAGGCTAATGTTATAAGCCTCATGAAGAAACATGCACAAACTGAACATTATAGAAGTAAGAGGTAAAGTGAGTAACATGGTGATAGACCATTTACATTGACCACCTAAAAAAAGGTGATTCAACATAGAACTAGATGCAATCTTTCAATTTTTCAATTGTTGTTGACCATTTTGAAAGATGCTCTTATACAAAAGGCATTTGAAAGGAATATAATTATGTGATAAGCAATACATGCCATTGAAAACTACAAAAGGATTATGGTTGAAGCGATTGACATTGAATCTTTGCCCAATAGTTGTGTTTTTTAATTACAAAATATTTATAAATGAAGTATTGCTTACTCTTGTTGATCAAATGACCAAAGATAAATATGTCTTCTTTGTTATAAGTTCTTGTATTTTAACAACCACTTTCAATTTATGGATGTTTAAAGGAACACATGACATTTTTGTTCTTGTTTTAAATTTCTTATTGTTGGAGTGGGGGCTAACACATTTCACAATTGGTTTGTTTGAAACAAACATTAATGAAGAAACCATGGCCATTCAATTGCAAACGTTACATGAAAAACATGACTTGATGAAAAAGTAATTAATTTTGTGAAAGATGAAAGGTTCAACTTCCCAACTTAAACAACATATTTACGTATTGTCATGAATTGCAACTTGTTGGACTTGCAAAAGTCATGATCCGAAACATTTTGTGAACATGTAACGTCCAAAATATGTCAATATGCAAACACCAATGAAAATGTTGTTGAGGTTTCATTCATGTTTCAATTAAAGGTGTTCAAGGTGTGATATAAAAATGTATCACATGGCCAAATTTTTAAAAAAAAGAATGACAAGCATTGAAAGCTATTTGTTTGGCACAAAGGGCTTTATCATCATGAACTTAACATTCTTGTAAATACCAAGTAATGACCTTTAACCTTGTTTTCAGAACTTGATTTTTGCTTTTGAGGTTGCATTCTTCTTTCATCCTATAATGTTTCAATGTCATGTTTTAACCTTGTGTCAAGAGTGTTTCACATCAAAAATTTTGATGATATTTTTGATAAATTGTGTGTTTCATTACCATTGGTTTGATGTTCTACATTTGCAAGCCACATCTTATTACTTCAAGATATTTTGAGTTGATGATCAGCATTAAACTTATGAACTACAATATCAAGTGCCCAATGAAAAAACATGAGCTGTAATTGACATCATTGTGAAAACTTTGTCATGCTTGTGATGAATCAACATGTGTTGAATCAAAGCAGAAGGCATCGATTATTTCATGATGCTTTTCATTTAATCGCCACCTTGGATAATCAATGTCAAAATGAAGTTGAAATAAGAGGTTTAAAATATAACCTAAATATTTTGTGCAACTAGGCAATGTTTTGATAAGGAATTTAAATAATTGTAGGTGAACGTAAAAAAAAAAGGTTGTTGTGCTAACACCATTTTTGTCATTCATGATAAAGTTTGAAAAAAATAGAACTAATAATATGATCATTTTTATGTTGGACCCATTTCAAAAGGTTCGATTTGGTCACTAAATGTGTGTGTAAAAAACCTACCATTTGAATTGTTGAAAAGTATGACCAAAAAGCTTGGATATTGATGCTCATGGTTTGCCATGATCAAATCATGCTTTCTTTGACTCCTAAAAAGATTAGGATTGATTAATTGCACCCAAACACAAGTGATTTTTTTTCAAATGTGCATATCAACATCAAAAACCATCAAAGTTGTGATTCAAGAATTATCTTTATTTCAACTCTTTTCAATACACTTGGAAAATTGGAAAGAACCTTTGACATGTTGGAAATCAAGTGCAACAACATTCCCATCTATGGCTTACTTCACTTGCCAAATTATTGAAATTGTTGGGAACCAAATTGAGATATAGATGATGTTTTCTCTTGTTGGAATATTAATTGTTTTGGAATGTTGTCATTTATAAATTCAAAATTTGGACAAGATGATTGGCCAATGATCCAAGGGTAGGTAATGAAAGGTGTGCTAAAAAGAATTTCCAAAAGATTAATGAAAATCTTGAAGAAGAACTTGAAGATGGAGTTGATCATGAAGAATTGCCAATTCCAAACCATTCATACCTATTAAATTTGTTTTAGCATGGTTTCCAAGTTTTAAAATTTTCTTTTTTACAATTGCATTGTTGTTCATGTTTTTTTCAATCTTCATATCATTAAAATGTTCATTATTTTAATGTTCACAAATTGATTTGTCTTTTGGTTGCAACCGTGTTCAAAAAACAAGACACCTAAGGACTACACATATGGTTGCACCACATCATAAGCTAGAGTGAAAGAATAACATATTTTGATTATTTCAAGAGCACTATATTGTCATCTTTGCACAAATTGTAATTTCAACTGCATCATTATTGATGGCACTTTAAAGTGACAACCACTATTTGAAGGTCCCAAACATTTTCAATAGTTTACACATTTTATGAATGTGTATTGATTCAATTTTTGTAATTGGTGACCTTATGAGCCCTTTGGAGATGAAGGGAATAAATGTGCAATGTTAAAAATGAGATTTCCTATTTTATTTCTAAAAGTGGGTTGGGTTATAACCTATAACTTAACATTGTATTGAGATGCTTCAAAAAAAGAAGATATTTAATAAATAAATCTCAGCTTAAATTTTTATTTTTTAAGAATAAAAGTGTGGGATAGCGAAAAGACATTTCAAAATCACTTGTGTAATTTGCATGAGATGTTGGAAATTAGCAAGTGTAACCAAAAAGCTATCCATCAAAAGTCTCACATTTCATCAGATTGTATGCATCACGAAACCACACCATTATAACACATTAGCTAGTTTGATTTTCCTTTGTGTATTGGAGAAACTTTGTTACAAAACTTGAACACATTTTCTTGATAGCCTAGTCACATAAAATTGTCACCAAAAATTTCTCACATAAAATTTGAGATTGCTTCAACACAAAGCTTTCTTGTCCCTTGTCAGGCAAACGATGTTCAATATGTTATTGTAAGGCTTAAATGGTATGTGACATTGTGTATGCATGTGCATTTTATCATTTGATGATGTGCATCACATGCCATCATCGGTAACCCTTGCTTGATTTTCCTTTGAAAATGGATCACATGGATCATGCTTCCAAGAAAAATCAAAGAGCTGGTGAAGAAGAACCTATCTAAAATAAATAAATTCTGTTAGTGCTTTATATTGGGTAACTGAGGGTTTCTTTTAAGGAATTGGTGGTGATCATACAGAATATAATTTAGCCAAATTTGGCTACAGAAGGTAGAAATAAAACGAGATCCTTCCAATATTCTTGGCCACTTTCTGGAAGTTTATCATAAGACTCTGCCGATTAGAAATCTGGAATCAACTCAGAATCTGGTGAATTTGGGCCATTTTTCTCATTAGAAATCCTTTTCGTAGGTCGAAATCATATTTCTCAGGTCGAGACTTGACGAAAATTCGCCAGTAACAGAAAGACTGGGGTAATCCCTTGGAGTGGGGCATTAGCCTTTTTTTTATAAAAAAAATGCACTTTTTATTTTTTGAGGCGAATTTTTTTGCAAAATTTTGCTAGGGAATAAGGAAAACGGGTTGAAGTAGGAAACCTAGGACCTAGCTCCCTAGGACCTAAACCCTAAACCCTAGAATTTGTTGAACTATGAATTTGTTGAATGGCAAATATGTGAGGACCCAAATTTCCCACAAGAAGGACAATAAAGCGTCAAGGACCATTAAGTTGGCCACTATCCAAAAGTGTTGACTAGTTGTCTCATAAGAGCCTACTACTGGGGGTACTTATACTCATGCTAGTGAGGAGGTGCACCAAAAAAATTTCTTTTCTCTTTTCAGGAAGAGCCATTTGATTGGCCCACCATCAATATTTTTGGAACATGTGGCACTCCCCAACACAGAAGCCTAAATATGCTGCCAAAATATGATTCTTTCTCCAAAAATAGAAGCATGTTTTGTTGTGCTTCCCTTTGGCACCCCCACTTTGCAAGTCATATACATGGAAACTGTGGCCAAACAATAGAGATATCCGCAATTTCACCCTATTCACCCTGTCTTTGGGCCTCCTTTCACCCCCAAACACCTCTTTTAGTGGTATATGTAAAGTAAGGAAATTTTATTAAATCTCAGTATGAAATGCTGAAACTCAGTACGAAATGCTGAATCTCAGCATTTAATGCACAAGGTTTGAGAGGAACTATAGTGGTAGCTGTACAGGTGGGAGCAGTGAAAATCTATGTGGCAGCAGTGGAGCCGCTCAGGAAAAAAGAAAGACAGGGTGAAACTCAGGAACCACAAAATTGATGGTTTTCTGAGTTCCCCCCCCCTCTTGAATGCTAATGTACTTTTTTGCAGGTTTTTAAAAAAATTCTCATCCTGTGTATGACCAAATTCAGGGTACTGATGCTGTCTGTTCCTGACTTTACGGATATCTCTAATATGGGAAAAAAATATGAAGTGCTATTGGGAACATCTTAAGGAACACAATGAGAACTTGATGGGAACTAATGGGAACACATTGGGAACAGACCCAAATAAACAAAAAATCCCTCCGCCTCCACCCAAAAATACCAGTCTGAAAATGGGAAATTTCAAACTGGGGTTTTACATCACTGCCCCCAATAGGTACCCCCAGTTTATAATGGGTTTAAGGGTACTTGGGGGTACCTATTGGGGGCAGTGATGTGTAACCCCATCACAAACAATTTTGGAAAACAATTCTTAGTAACCATAGTATATAGCCAGGCAGGTTCCACGGTGAATAATTTTGGGTTTAAAAAATCCAGCGATTTTGAGAAATTCTTAAAAATATGCTATCAAAAGATCTTTGAAAATGAGAGCAAATACTTGTTGAAACTTCTTATAATAATTTCTGACAATAGTTCCTAATTATAATTCTTGATAATAGTTCTTCAAATTAGGATACCTGGGTTGAAAATAGTTTCTATTGATTAACGAACTTTCCAAAATACTAAAATTTGAAAAATAAAATAAAATAAAATAATCCATTATTTTATTATTTCTACTGAAATATTAGGAAAAATTAATTAAATATTCGACAAAAGATGGCCAAACCTACCAGGCTAATACAATAATTAATATGTATGTATGTTGAGTGTCCATTATCTTGGAAATGTCCAAAGTGATGACATGATGGGGCCAATCAAGAAGGCCCCTCTTACAATATGCGATGCAGGAATTCTTAATCATATGACCTACCTAATTATTGTAATCAAACTCCTGAAATGTTTAAAAAATGAGACCAAAAACAAGAGGTGAGGAGGTAATCAAAATTGCTTTAAATATGATTTGCAAACTTCATTTGGTTTTATTATTGGGGTTTGATGATTGACCTAAAGCCATCACTCGAGAAATTTAGGAGTGTATTTTTAGGGCACCTTATGTCCCTGACTATCCCTCCTAGAAAAGAGAAGGATATTACACCTCCGAAAAGACCTGCTCCGGTTGTTTTAGTGCAATTCAAGGACGGTGTGTTGTACTCTGACGTTTGGAGACAATTTTGAAGAACAGAATGCCCACCAGAGCAGTTCTCTTTATTTTTATTTTTGAAGCACAACACCAACAACCAGTCTAACCTGACAAGACTTTGGTAGGTCGCCCCCTTTTGCAGAGGACCATCAGGACTTTGACCTGCACACCACTGGGTTTTGAACCCACGATCTGTTGAGCTTCTAGAGTCCAAGAAGGGACTATACCGGTGAGCCATCACCCCTTCCTTGGGGATGATGAGGGCTTAGGCTTTTAATTACCGTTTCACGATCGCACAAAGCTGATTCGTTTCTTGGTTTGAAATTAGGGTTTGACATTGCGCAAAGCTGATTTGTTTCTTGGCTTCGAAAACTAGGGTTTGATGATCGCAGAAAGCGAGCGGATGGGGAGTTTCGATCGACTGTGTGCTACTGTGCGAAAATCGAATTGAGTACAACTTTTGATGACGACGACAAAGTTTTGATTTGTTTTTGCTGTTGAAGAGTCGAGTGTTCGATGGTTGACGAAGTTGATTTGTTGTTGTTGTTGTTAGAGGACGGTTTGGATCGAGTAGTTGTCGTTGCTGCTGCGCGTCAGCTGCTACTTGGTGCTTCAGGGAGGGTAGGGGTTGGTTGGTGCAGGAAGAGTGGGACCCTCCCCCTTTTGCACCTTTCTCACCTCCGTTTGTGTCCTACTCTCAGTCACGAAAGCCTGTTCCCGTCCCCACTTTCCACAATTGTTCATCATTCTTTCGCATGTGCATCAGGCAAGACAAAGCGCAATCGATCATGTTGGTACTGTATCATCATCATCCTCATCATCATCATCTTGTCCATCGTCTTCATCATCACCATCTTCTACTGTTACATTAGTTTTACTTTCATGCTTTGCAATCTCTCTCGCAAGCGGCAAGCTAAGAGTAAACACGTGCAGCTAATAATGGAAGCAAGGCACAAAAGGCAACAAAGAGCTAGCTTCCTTCCGCAACGAGGCTCACTTCTTCCACATTTGCTGTCGGCCGTTTGCATCTTATGCCCGCCGGTTGTTATATAACGTAAATGCACTACTAGTATTGCTCGCTGCTCTCTCCATTTCGGTGTCGGAAGCCACGAAAAAAAATTCCAAAGAAAGAGAGCTGTTCTGCTCTTGTGTTTGATTGCCATCGCAAACAAAGTAGGTATGATGATGATGGTGATCAGTAGGATGCTGGCCGGTAAGAGGAGATTCTTTCTTTATTGCGCTCCCGCAATCAGTAAGAGAAGCGTCGTTATTTTTTCTTGATCACAAGAAGAAAACAAGAATTCGGTTGTTGTTGAATCCAGAGAGGGATACAAGAAGGAAGTTGTCGTCAGTATCTGGATCGGAACTTTTGTTGTTGGGAGAGAGAGAGAGAGAGAGAGAGAGAGAGAGAGAGAGAGGTGTTTTCTTGTTGTTGCGGGGAAGGTGACTGAATGTTGCTTGGAGGTGGAGAAGAATGAGCATGGCGGATGAGATCACATGTAGGGCGGAGAAGGTAACGAAGCGCGGGGGCGGGACGACAGGAAAGGAAAGCCCTCCGCCGCCCTTGCTCGACAGGAAGCAGCAGCAGCACCTACATGACGGCAATCCACCTTTTCTCCCCCTCCCGGTTAGCACACACGATGTGCAGAAAGGCGGTGATTCCACGAGCTACGTGCGGCCTTTGCGAGGGTACGAAAATCTGATGCCCAGGCGTTCCGTGGTGGCCATCATCACTCTTGTCGCCGTCTTCGCTTTGTCCGGATCCATCATCGTAGGGCGCTCCTTGGGTGTGCCTGTGGTGGAACAACAAAGAGTCGCCGCTGCTGCTTACATCCCTTATCCGAAGATCGGCTATCCCTTTCAAGTCTCGCGGATAGCAGCAGCTGATGAGGAGGAAGACCCTGCTGAGAAACGCTCCATTTTCGATGAGATCCTTACGCATTCAGATGGCATGCGTTCCGGTATGGACGAGCCACTCAACTATGCTCCTCCTCCAGGATGCGATCCGCTCACAGCCAAGCTCAAAGTCTTCATGTATGATTTGCCTCCAGAGTTTCACTATGGAATGATTGCCAAAGAGAAGTTTCCTGCTGGAAAGGTATGGCCTAAGGATTCTTCTGACATACCTGAGTATCCTGGAGGCCTCTACCAGCAGCATAGTCCTGAGTATTGGCTCACCTCTGATCTATTTACTTCCAATTTGCCTGGTCGGCACACCCCATGTACAGCTTTTCGTGTGGATGATTGGAGAACAGCGGACGTCATCTTTGTCCCATTCTTTGCATCTCTGAGCTACAACAAATTCTCAAAGCCAGAGCTCAATTCTGAAGAGAATGAAGAGCTTCAGAGGAAGCTGGAGCACTACTTGAAGAGGCAACCAGCATGGCAAACTTCTGGAGGGGTTGACCATGTTATTGTCATCCATCATCCCAATAGCATGCACATCATGCGTGATGCTTTGCACTCTGCCATGTTTGTGGTTGCTGATTTTGGTCGCTATACCCCGGAAATTGCTAACATCACTAAAGATGTTGTAGCACCATACAAGCATGTTGTTCTATCCTATCAAGATGATCACTCCACCTTCAACAATCGTGACACTCTTCTCTTCTTCCAGGGTGCTATCATCAGAAAACAGGTAAGGCATCATCATCAACCACACCCACCCTCATTTTCTCAACCCCTCTCCTTGTCATTGTTTTGACCTTCCAGGTAACTAACTGCAAATGGCCATTTCTTAAGGCCTCCCTTCTTAATGTCTAAACAGACAGTCAATTCCTCTGCAAGGTATCCTACTTATCCACGGTCAGATCTGCTTTAGGGTTTTCAGTTGCCTTGCTCAGAGATCATATTCATGCATTTGCTAGCACTGCTCCAAAAGCCAGCATTGATGGTGTATGTTATCATCAAGGACTGCACCTCAAATCAAGCTGCACATTGCTCCAATACTCAGAAGCCAGTTTACTTCTGGTGATGGAAGGGGAGTCTTTTTGTCACAACTTCATTTCTACTAGTCAGAGAACCTATATAGCTATGGAGCAATGAGAGATTCATGCTGTTTAAATCACACCACCATGGGAAGCAGAGAATAAGCACATGGCATTCTCTCATCCCAACCAAACCCTGTATTGCTTCAAGTTGACTCTGAGGTGCATTTGCTTTGTAGGGTGAATATTCAGGTCATCTCTTTTTCCATTGTCCAGCCCTTTGTAAGCATCTTTGCTTGCAATTTATGGAAACCTACCTATTATAGGTGAGTGTGCAAGTGTGTTCAGATGTAGGAAATCAAGCAATTCTGAATAATGAGTTAGAGTCCTTCATGGTATTGAAACAAACTGCTTGGATATGTGCAGGGGGGCATCATCCGGCAACAACTTTATGAGTTGTTGAAAGAGGAACCAGGTGTCCACTTTGAATCAGGCAACACTCAAAGTGATGGAATTCAAAGTGCAACAAAGGGCATGCAATCATCCAAGTTCTGTCTTCACCTGGCTGGTGATACCCCATCATCAAACCGTCTGTTTGATGCTATTGCAAGCCATTGTGTCCCTGTTGTTATCAGTGATGAGATTGAGCTGCCCTACGAAGATGTACTAGATTACACAGAGTTTTGCATTTTTGTAAAGTCAGAAAATGCCCTCCAGAAGGGTTTTGTGGTGAAGCTGTTGAGGAGCATAAAGAGTGAGGAATGGGTGAAGATGTGGAAGAGATTGAAGCAAGTGGAGCTTCATTTCAGATATCAACATCCTTCGGAACCTGATGATGCTGTTAACATGGTATGGAAGGCCATAGCTCGCAAGGTGCCTCCTCTCAAATTTTCCCTAAACAAACAGAACCGTTACAAGAGGTCAGAGCAAAGTTCCCCTACTGACCATTAGAATGGCATTTCCTTGGATAACAATAACAGCTCCCCTTAGTGTACAAATCTATTCATCTCTGCTTTTAGGTCACTGCCCTTTGCAGGGCAGCTGCAAAGCAACATGATCAGATTCTAGATTGGTGGTCCAGTAGATCGTGGGCTTTTTGAAGCCTAATAATGCTGTGAATCTCTCAGAACTTGCTCAACTGATTCGTTGAACCTGCTGCCTATCATGTAGGTCATTCTCCATCACATTACGCAGAACTTGTGAAGAAACATATTCTGCATGCTTGTATACAAGACATAAAGAGCCCTTGTTGGAAGTCTATCACTAGCTGAATTGTCAGTCCATTTCACTTGGTTGGCAAATGCTTTGCATCACTGTGATACTTCTTTGAGTAGTGAATATTGACCTTGTGCAAAAAAATGTGTGAATACAAAGAATATGGCATGTTTGCATAACTGAGCAGTGTTCCTTAGATTTTTGCAGTATGGAGCATTTTTCAGAATGTGTGTGAATAGTAATGTTAGAGAATGTGAGCCATCTGGTGCATACTGATATGTCATGCACCATTAATACTAAAATGTAAGCTTACCTATGTGTTACCCTAAACCTGAGACCCTTTCAATGTTGTTTGTGGTCTGAATCTCTAGTCAATATGTCAGCTCATGTGGGAGGTGAGCTTGATTTGCTTTGTTGTGGAGATGATAAGAGGTTGAATCCATACATGTTTACATGTGGACTCTGGAGGCATTGATGCTGGCATCTTTTGTGGGTTTCAATGGTCTTAACTTGCAATGCTCTTATATTGGAGATTGCAGATTGTCTCTAGCAAAATGTGGTTGTATTTTGTCTCTCAAAGAGGTGGATGTACTTACATGAGTGTGTTTTCCAATAGCAAGGTGTAGCAAACTGGTAACAGAACAAGCTTTGAGCAGATGCCAGATGGAAGGAGCTTTTCTGCAGCAGATACAGGTGGAGCTTCTTCAATGACAAGGTGTAGCACACTCAGCCCATTGCAACAAAGTGCTTTTGAATGGATGCAAGATAGAATTGTGTTGCTGCATTATCCAATCAGTAGACAACATTGTGACAGATGTGACTTCATTGGAAATTTGTGCCAAGTCTTTTGCAGCTTCATAGAACTTGACATTCATTTGCCTCACTCAAACTCTCAGCTTTGGATGCAGATAGGAGACAGGACTTGGAAGGTAGTTATTACTACTATCTCCATCTCAGAATTTGGGCAGACATGGTCAAGTCTGTTTTGTCAAGGGACAGATTCTCTTCAAAGTCTCTAGGGTCTTTCATGCTTTCATCACCATCTGATCGAGACTTTCACTCTCAATCTCAAGGTAACTTCAAGCTTGACAATGAGACTGCCATTGATCTTTGTGTGGTGTTTTGAGTATGTGACAAATCCAATCATGTGCATCTAGCACAATTGTAATTCTGATAGTAGCCATTTGAGGCTGTAGGTGACACTTGGCTGAATTGCACTTTTAGTAGTTGGAACTCACATCTTATTCAATTCTGGGTGCCGAGTCATATGGGTGTTATCTTGCTGCAGGCCTCAGTACGTCAATGTCAGAACCATATTACTTTTTTTGGAAATTTTGGAAATGAGCATATCCTATTTAATTTGAGTTTTGCCAATGGGAACCATTGTCCTAAACTGTGCTTCTGGCAACCTGTAATCTCATTTTTTTGGGTTGCATTCTGGTGCAGCTTGTATGAAGTTTTGCAAGCAAAGAACATCATAGATGGGGTTTCACTTGGTCAACAATGTGCACTTCTGTTGGTGATGATAGGCCAGAAACTTTCCCTTGATCAAAAATCTGATAGCTGATTATACCTCAAAATCGACGTGGACTGACACTTCTGAGATTGGCACTGTCTTCTTACTACTCTTGACTGTGGGAAGAAAATCATCCTGTGAGTCAGCCTGTGCCAATCCTGGACTCAAGGTTTCAAGCAACTGCTGCTCACCCTGAAAGGCAAGTGAGACACTCTGCTACAGATTCAGTCACACCACTGTGATAAAGGAATTAGATGGGTAGAGTCACCGTGCCTTTAGAAGCAAGAGGAGATTTTTCGCAAACACCTACCTGGGGTGCAATCATGTTCTAGTATGCAAGGAAGTTGTATTTCCATGTTATTCATCCTACAGGTAAATCCACAACTGCTTCAGTCTGCATCTTCGCTTGGTGTTAGAAGTAAGCCATGTTGCTTTTCTCTGAACGCGGCTGTGGCCTTTGAGAAACAGATCCCTAATCTTTTCCAATTTTGTCACATCCCAGTTGTTGCTAGCCAGAATATTTGCCAATTTTGCATAATCAACACCACAGTTTACTGGCAGTGGCCTTCGAGAAACAGATTCCTAGTCTTTTCTAGTTTTGTCACATCCCAGTTGTTGCTAGCCAGAATATTTGCCAATTTTGCAGAATCAACATCACAGTTCACTGGGTGTTAATTTGTCATTTCAGTTGGTTTTGGACCTCTAAGATGCTTCAGAAAAGATTGCATTATCACAATTTGTTGCTAGGCAAGGGGATTTAACTATTCAGCTGAGAAGCTGGGTAGATTATTGACCTCACTGCATGTTGCAGACAGTTTGAAGTGACATGGACAAAGAAGTCTCATCATAACATGTACATCACTGCTGTCCATCCCTTCCTGTACATGAGAAGACAAAATACCCATAGTTCTTTGTTTACATCATCTTTTGCCCCAAACCTCACAAGAATTGTGTAGTCATTGAACAACAGAGTATCTGTAAGAGAGCTGCTGTTCAAATTAAAACAGAAAAGCTGCTTGAAGTCATCAAAACAGACTGCCAGGCTACCTCTGATACTCATAACTCCATTTATATTAGATTTGATCTTCTCATTCTTCCCTACCAAAAAAATGAAATATCTCTTGGTGCATCTTTGACAAATCTTAGGAAATCTGATCTTCATGTACCATTTGGGTGAAAGAAGCTCAATCTCCTCTTCCTCTCCTCTCTTGTCCATGTACTTCCCTCTACTTCCTCTTCCTCCCTCCACAAGAGCTCTTGATGCTTATACTCTGTTCTCCAATATCCCCCACACCAAACTCTGAAAAAATGCAATTATGCTGCCTGCTTCTTCTCTCTTGCTGCCTCAATAGCCTGTTTGATCCGTTCAGCAGGGCCCAGTTTGATGTGCAGCCGGTGTTTGATCCGCAGTTGATCGATCAAAGCAGAGATATCTTTTGTGTTGATGAGTGTGTTTTCATCCATATCTTCCTGCACCATAGCATCAATGATAATGCTTGGGATGTTGTATCCTTCAAAGAGAGCCCTTAGAGAAGGGGCGTTCACGTTCTCTCTTTCAATATCCTTAAGAGCTCTTTTCCTCTTTCCCCTTTCAAACATTGGAGAAATCTTGGGGACAGTCTCTGATGCCTGGTCACCATCTCCACCAGCAGATGCCTCCAGGTAATATATCCTCTCACCCTCTTGCAGAGAAGATCGAATAGCCAGTGGCTGCACACTATTCTCTAATGCTAATAGAGGCAAGTCTAGTCCTCCTACTCCTCGCATGAGCCTTGGATTTGAACCTATCAGCTCCTCCATTGTGTCAAAGAATGGCCACTTTGAGATAGTCGAGCCAGACACTCGTTTCTTCTCCCTCTCCACTTTGTAGCGTTTCTTCAGATTGTCCACCTTCTCATTGAACAGCCAACAAAGTTCATTTTCAGAGAAAGTGCACTAGAGTAATGGCATATGACCCTGCCCTAGAAATACATATATCATGTTCGTCCATCTCATACTTTGGGTTGAGATGGACAAACATCCAGCAACACCGACACTGTGCTGTCATGCAAAACCTCTGCCAATAAGAGAACAAGACTACAAGCAACAGTTTTGATAAGTTAAGGAAGCAGATTGCTGACCTTTATCCGACATTGTTCCTGGGTTTTAGGGGGTCCCTCCCCAACACTACCACTGTCCACAACCTGTACAGGATTAAACAAAATCACACAACACTTTCAAAAGTTGTTCACTAGTTATACAACCAACCTAGTTATCTATACACATCATGTCGACAAGCACTACATGATGATGAGTGAACTGATCTGTGAAGACATGCGTGGAAAAATGTGAAAGTTCTGCCTAAGCAATCAAACATTACTAGCAATCAAGCAACCATATGACTTCCAAGTACAGCAACCAATGAATACTAAATAACCAGCCCAACCCGGTTTATTTTTTTCTCCAGCTGCATAAAATAGAAAGAATCTTGGGTATTTTGTTTCTGAACTTCTCTTTGAGTGCCTAGTCCTCTGTCAATGAATGAGTGAGTAAAACCTATCAAATCCTACAAGGCCTAGAAATGTCTTGTGCAAAACCTCACAATTCTGAGGTTCTTTTCAAAACTTCTAAAATACACTACTTGTTGATGGTAAAGATGAAAAATCAGTCAAAGCATCTGAGAGGCATCACCTATACAAAGAGCTGATCCAATCGTCAACCCTGCCAACTTGAATGCTTATGTTGATTTCAACCAACATAAACATAAACAAAAAGAATCACCAGATGTACAAAAAAAACCAAAGATGAGGGAAGCAAATCCCACCCAACCAACCAATCCATAAATACAGGCATATCAGCCATTTGGATGGTTATGTTTGTTAAGAGATTGTACTCTTTAGTAGTACAGCATCTGCCATTCTTCCTCTAGGCAATAAATTCCTTTGTCTCCATGTGCACCACTAGAACTGCATCAAATTCCATATTCTTGCAGTGAGGACAACTCTTTGCAATACTGGGAAGTGCACATCCTCACATGTACTAAACCAATTGAAGATCTCTTCCAAGCTCTGTGCTTGTGCATATGATTTGTTCTCCCTACAGATTTGAACTCTTTATGCAACAGACCAAGACCTTGCCACCAGCACATAGAGTTTGAGGCTTTTTCCAGTTCTGTGTCTTTCAAGACAAACCTAAAACCTGGTATGACCTTCTTCCATGTGCACCATTGTTTGCTCTTAAAATGAACCCTCTCTCAATGCATCCCACTCCTATCATATCAGTACATGGCCTCTTGCATGTTTGATGTCTCTCATCATCAATTCATGATAAGAGCATCACTCAATTTGTCAACAAAATTCAGACTAGCATTTGTTTCATGTTCCCCTTGTTTATGCTCAAATGGAATTTTACTGTGTGTTTCTGCTGTGTCTGTGGCATGTTCAAGGGAAGGAAATTGTGTTTCTGTTTGTGTTCTTCACCCTGAAAGCCAGGGCATCAAACATGAAAGCTCTCAAGACAAAATTTTGGAAATTGTGTTTGGGTTCTGTTCTTGTTCACCCTGAAAGCCAGGGAATCCAACAGGAAAGCTTTCAAAACAAACTTTTGGAAATTGTGTTTGGGTTTCTGTTCTTCTTCACCTGAAAGCCATGACATGCAAGAAGGAAAGCTCTCAAGACAAACTTTGAGAAATTGTGTTTGGGTTCTGTTCTTGTTCGCCCTGAAAGCCATGACATCCAACAAGGAAAGCTCTCAAGACAAACTTTGGCAAATTGGGTTTGAGTTTCTGTTCTTCTTCACCCTGAAGGCCAGGGCATCCAACAGAAAAGCTGTCAAGACAAAGCTTTCGCAGTCTTCTTTCAAAACCCTACTACGAGGGGTCCGTCTCTCCCGCTCCCCCAAAGAAATTGAAAACGAAAGACTACACATGAAACCGGACTGGCAAGAAAGACAAAGACTTCACAAGTCCACAAATTCTTTCGTCAAGGATCCATACCGTCATTGCGTAAGCGTTTACTCGCGCAGCAATATCGGCCCAAATCTTGCTGGTAAAATTGCCACGATCCAGAGCCCGGTACTTCTCGCCGAAAGCTTGCAACAGCACGCTGGTTGCGCCTTCGCTCCACTCAATCGGCGGTTCCCGCGACGTCTTCCCTCCTCCTCGCCCAGATTTACCCCCACTACCACCAGCACCAGCCCCGCCGCCGCCACCACTGCCCGGATGCGGACTCTGTGCAGTACCAACGTCCACGTCGCTGGCCGGCCTGTCACGGCCATCCTCCCCAACCTTGTTGTTGACGCCATCAACCATGAGCATGGCACGGCCGAGTTCACCAAGCTTGGGCTCCTCCACATCATCTTCCCCGTCTTCCTGCTGCTGCTGATGATGAAGTGGCCGCCCACCTACGCCATATCCAGCATCGCCGTTATGGTGATGAGGTTGCTGCTGCTGCTGCTCCTCGCCACCACCATCAATGCTGTTATGATTCTCTATTTGTTGGTGTTGTTCCTGGTACCCAAGGTGCTGCACAAACTGCAGTTTGTGGGCATTATTACTACTACCATGACGATGATGATGATGATCCACAACACCAGGTCCTCCTAGTCCTCCTCCTCCACCGTCTTCTTCGTCTTCTTCTTCTTCCTCCTCCCGCTCATCCTCCTCATCCACAATCACCTTCTCTCCATACAGAATCCGGTTGCCATTGTTGTCCTCCAACAACCGCAACCCTTCCGGACCCATTTCCATCCTACCCACTACCACGTGATGCTCGTCCGAGCTTCCATCCATATTATCGACTGCGTTGTGCATCACCATCCGCATCGATGTGCAAAACCACACCCACCCACCTACCCAAAAATCCAAACCCGGGGAAAAAAAAAAAACAAAACAAAAAAAACCACCACCCCACCCCCCCTCCCCCCCCCCTCCCCCCTCCCCCACCC